>Ga0068712_1000931_pt1 | contig 47824 bp, 34 predicted proteins | sample MTBAKSrepl1MetaG_FD_62987 | JGI IMG/M metagenome (GOLD analysis project Ga0068712, IMG submission 62987) | Enrichment culture microbial communities from Arthur Kill intertidal strait, New Jersey, USA, that are MTBE-degrading - MTBE-AKS1... | ecosystem: Environmental > Aquatic > Marine >... | reverse complement strand
CCGGCGTCGATGATCATGTACTCGATTTCCCGGGAGGTGTAGATGGGCGAAACCAGCACGGTAACCGCGCCGATCTTCTGGACGGCCAGAAAGGCGATCACAAACTGGATGCAATTGGACAGGTAAATCACTACCCGGTCGCCTTTGCGGACTTCCATCTGGGTCAGCCCGGTGGCGAAGCGGTCCACCAGATTGCGTAGCTTGGCGTAGGAGAACTTCTTTCCCAGAAAAACTATGGCGGTGTTATCCGGATAGTTCTCACAGGCTTGTTCGAACTTGCTAAAGGTGTATTCCTGATCCACTGAAACTTTTCCTTCCTGGTTTGAAACGTTCCGCGCGAGCCGGGGCCCTATCCCCCGAAGTAGGCCGCCTTGACGTCCGGGTTGTCCAGCAGTTCTTCCTTGGCGCCCGACAAAACAGCGGCGCCGTTTTCCAGGATATAGCCGTAGTTGATGATGGGCATGATAGGGCGCGCGTACTGTTCCGCCACGACAATGGACGCGTCGCGCTGATCGCGGATTTCACGGATCGACTTGGCCAGCATATACTGGATGGCCGGGCTCAGCCCCATCAGCGGCTCATCCAGCAGCAGCAGTTTGGGTTGAGCCATAAGCGCCCGCCCTATGGCCAGCATCTGCTGTTCCCCGCCGCTTAAAAAACCGCCCAGCCTCTTTTTCAGGGGCACGAGAGCCGGAAAAATGTGGAATATGTATTCCAGCGTTTCGTTAGACTGTTCGCGCGAAGCCAGATAGCCGCCGATCTTCAGGTTTTCCAGCACATCGCTTTCGCCGAAAATTCTCCGTCGTTCGGGGCAGAGCACAATCCCCATTCTGGCGCGTTCCGAAGGCTTGATGTTGATGATATCCCGTCCGAAAAAGTTGATTTTTCCCCGTATGGTAATGCGTTCGCCCCCGGCCATTTCCTCTTTCTTGCGGATGTCGATCATGATGCCGGACAGGGTGTACATGAGCGTGGATTTGCCCGCGCTGTTGGCCCCGAACACCCCGACAATCTGTTTTTCTCCGCAGGCCAGACTGATATTGTTGAGGGCCAGCATGTTTTCGTAGAACACCATGAGCTGGCTGGCTTCAAACATAGCCGAATACCTCCTCCGACCCGAAGTACGCTTCTTTCACCTGTTCGTTCTCCACCACTTCCTCGGGGGACCCTTCCAGCAGTTTCATGCCGAAGTTCAGCACCATGACCCGGTTGGCCACCCGGAAAAGCTCCCGCAGCCGGTGTTCGATCATAATGAGGGTGATCCCGTCCATCTGAAGCCGTTCGATAAGCGGGACCATGCTGGCCATTTCGCTCATGCTGAGGCCGGAAAACACTTCGTCGCAGATGACGATTTCCGGTCGAAGCGCCAGACAACGGGCCAGTTCCAGCCGCTTCAGATAGCCCGTGGGAAGCGATGACGCCATTTTGTAGGGCACGTACGAATCGCGTTCAAAACCGATTTCTTCCAGGATGTCCACGCTCACGGTGTCCCGGCTGCCCAGCTTGCCGCCCCCGCGCCATCCGCCGGTCCTGCGGGAACGGGGAGAAAAGAGCGGCACGATCAGGTTCTTGTAGGCGGGAAGGCTGTAGTAGGGGCGCATGATCTGAAAGGTTCGGGTCACCCCCATGTTGGCGATCTTGTGCGGGGCCATGTTGGTGATTTTTTTGCCTTTGAAATGGACCTTGCCCGAATCTGATTTCACGAAGCCGGTGAGGCAGTTGACCAGCGTGGTTTTGCCCGAGCCGTTGGGGCCGATGATTCCCAGCACGTCCCCCTTGTACAAGTCGAAACTCACCAGGGAAAGCGCCTGCACGCCGCCGAAGGCTTTGCTCAGCTCCTCCGCCCGCAAGATCGGCTCATTGCTCATATCTCCACCCACCTTTCGAACTGATGGTATTTCCTGGCGCAGTAGGTCATGATCCCTTCGCTCTTGTACACGATGAACGCGGTCAGGATGGCCGCGTAAACGGCTATGCGGAGCGTTCCGAAATCGCGCAGCAGTTCGGAGACCGGAACCAGTATGAGGCAGCCGATCACCGGCCCCACCAGGGTCCCGGCGCCGCCCACCACCGTGGCCGCGATGGGGATAATGGAAAAGTCCAGGGCGAACTGGGAGATGCCCGCCCACATATAGATATGCGCCAGACAGGCGCCGCCGAAACAGCCCAGCGTGGCCGAAATGTACACGGCGATCGCCTTGTAGGTGGTGATGTTGATGCCCGACGCCTTGACCGCCTGATCGTTGTCCTTCACCCCCCGGAACACCAGCCCGATATCTTCCATGACCAGCCGCCGCAGGAAAAACAGAAAGAACAGCAGCGCGCAGAGCAGCGTGTACTTTTCAACCCATGAGCCGGAAAAGCCGTCGACGCCGATCAGCCCGTCCGTGCCGCCCATAATGTCCAGCGCTTCGATGATCCGCGCCGCCAACAGCGGGTACATGAGGGTGACAATGGCGAAGTAGACCCCCCGCAGGGGCAGGCAGGGCAGGAGCAATACCGTGCAGACCGCCGCGCCCACCAGGGTGGCTATGGGAATGGACAGGACCGGCGGCAGACCCAGTTCCGTATTGAGCAGGGCCGCGCCATAGCTGCCGACCCCGATAAAGAAGGCCCCGCCCAGCGAAACCAGCCCCACGTAATGCGCCAGAAAATCAAAGCTGACCGCGAGCAGCCCGTAGATGCAGATGATGGACAACACCCGCTGCCAGTAGGGAAAGGCGTACAAGATGAGAGGCGCGGCCAAGAGGCCCAGTATGAGCGTCAGCCGGGGCGTCAGCAGGTAGAGCGTCTCCGGCCATCCGGACACGGCGTAGACGCTGTCCGATCTGACCTTGATACCCCGGTCCACTCGTTCCTTGCGATGCGTGTGTTTATCCATCTAAACCCGCTCCTCCAGCTCTTTTTGCCGTCCGAACAGACCTGAAGGCCTGATGATGAGCGTAATGATGATGGCCAGCAGCGCCACCACGATCTGAAACTGAGGTCCCAGATACACGACGGTCAGAATTTGCGCGAAACCAATCAGAAACGCCGCCAGCACCGCGCCGGTCCAGCTTCCCAGGCCTCCCACGATGCACACGGCCACCGCCAGGATCAGCACGTTATAGCCGCTTTCCACCACGATATTGCCCAGAGGCAGCAGCGCCAGCGCGGCGATGCCCGCGAAGGCCGAACCGAGCGCCATGGAAACCACGGCCATGCGGTCGGAGTCGATTCCCAGGGTCATGGCGGCCCGTTCGTCCTGAGCCATCCCTTTCAAGGCCAGCCCTATCTTGGTGTAGTGGATAAACATCCACAGGCCCGCGACCAGCAGGACTCCCAGCGCCACCACGATGATGCGCTGATAGTCGACGGAAACGCCGAAAATGTTGACGCTCCCCTCCACAAACGGCGGCAGGATGATGGTCGCGCCCTTGAGGCCGCCCCAGCGCAGCCCTTCCAGGATCGCCAGGCCGATGGCGTAGGAGGCGATTATTTCCGAAATGGCCATGCCTCTGATGCGCACCAGGATAAACTGGTACATGGCCCCGCCGACCGCGGCGATGAAGAGCAGGGCGATGATAATCGCCAGCAGGTAGGGAACGCCGAGCAGGTTCAGGGTGACCCACGCGATGTATCCGGTAAACAGATACAAGGCTCCGTGCGCAAAGTTGGGCAGTCTGCTGATGCCGTAGACCAGGGTAAAACCCAGAGCTATCAGCGCCAGGGAGGCGCTGTTAATGACGCCGTAAATGAGTATATGCATGAAACGGCCTTCTCTTTAATCCGATGAGCGTCCGAAAAAATAGTCTGGAATCCGGGAGGACGGCGCCCGGGGCGCGTGTGTCCGGTCCGCGGATTCCGGTCGGTCTGAACGGGAAGCTTCGGCTTACTTTTTCATCCAGGGCGGAAGCTCGATTTTTCCGGTGGCGATGGATTTGGGGAATACCACCACGCGTTTGCCGTTCTGCCACTGAAAGATGGTGCCCACCGCTCCCTCCTTGGGATCCACGGCGGGGATGATCTGGTGTGTCTTGGGATCGAATCTGATGCGGCCGTAGACGCCCATCATGTCGGTCTTTTCCATCGCCGCCACGACTTTGTCGGGATCCAGGGAACCGGCCCGTTCGATGGCGTCCTTGAGCACGTAGACGGCCATGTAGCTGGAACTGGTTCCGTAGCCTTCCGGCTCGACGTTATATTTTTTCTCATAAGCGTTTACGAACTTCATGGTCCAGGGGGTCGCTTCCGAAGGAGCGTTGCCGGCGTTCACCACGTTGGCCAGGCAGTATTCGCCCTTTCCCTCGGTCGCCTGCCAGAAGCTGGGCTGCTCCGCCGCCGCGATGATGGAACCGAAGGGGAGCGCGGGGACCTTCATGTCATGCCATTGCTTCAAAAGAATGGATGTTTCCGGCATGTCCATCCATATCAGGATGACCTGGGCGTTGTCCTTCTTGGCTTCGATCAGACCCATGGAAAAGTCGGTCGTGCCGGTGGGATAGATTCTCGGTTCGCCCAACACGGTCCAGCCTTTTTTGGTCATGATGCCGGCTATCAGCTTTCCGCCCGCCCGCGCGTGCGCCACGTCCTGAACCATGATGAACAGTCTGTTGAGGTTGTACTCTTTGCCGATTTCCTCGAGGCAGGGTATGATCTCCCCAGTCACCATCCATTTGGCTTCGCCGGAGATACGGAAGAGGTATTTGAACTTATCGTAATTTTCACCGATGAGCGCGTGATATTTGGGGGTCAGCGCGCCGGTGGTGAGGATGGATATGGTCTTGTGTTTGGACAGCGTGGCCATGGCCGCCATGGCGGCTTCCGACCGGACGGGACCGCCGATCAAAAATTTCGCGTGCTTTTCCAGGATCAGCTTTTCAACCGCCAGCAAGGCCTCGCTCACCGGCACCCCCGGTTCCAGGTCCCTGGTGTCGATCACTTCAACCTCAAAGGGACGCTTTTCGCCCCCCACCTCGACGCCGCCGGCCGCGTTTATCTCCTCCACGGCCAGCTTAACGGCGCGTTCCGCGTCCCAGCCGTACAGGAACGCGGTGGAAAGCGGACAGCCGATTACAATGGGTTCGGCCGCCGCCGCAAAGGGAAGGAACAGCGTGAGCGCCAAAAGGACGGAAAACAAACCGGACAGGACAAACGATCTCATTCTCATGGTCATGACTCCTTGCTGGTAAAGGTTGAAGACGTCATACCAAACCGCCGCTCGTCGGCGTTTATTCCATGGCTGTGGTTATCAAAGAAAACGTATGGAACTGAATGAGTCTGGCTCTAAAGACCAGGATTCCCGGTAGGGAAATCGCCGTGGGTACAAGCTAAATGGCATGGGAAACTGGCGCGTCCGTGTTTCGCGTGGAGAAAGGGTGAAACTTCAGTTTTTCCCGGCCTCTCGGCTTTTAACTGATATATGTATGGAATTTATTTGTTCCAACTCTATCACACCGCATGGTCAGTGTAAATACATTGGAGCAATGACGGCCATTTATATGAAAAAAATCCAAATCAACTAAACAAAAACGCGCGCTATTGTTGTAATGCGCCGATATAAATCGGTTTACATTTTACAGCGCCCGGCTATCGGCGTTCTCTTGTCCCCGCGCAGGGTGGCGTTTTGATCGAGAAGCCGCGAAGCGATAGTGGATGCCCCTTTCAGCGCGTTCCGGGTCATGACCTTATCGCTTCGCTGTTGAAAAATATTCGAAGGAGGATTAGAGCAAGAATCGAGCCAGAAGATTAGACATGATAAATACGATTATTATCGGCTGGTTACAACTATCTACTCTGCATACTGTATGCAAATTAGCTTTAAATAATTTAAAGTTTTTCAAGGGGGTTTTAAAAATTGAAAACGGCGCGGCTATTGGTTGCGCTGGTGGCGGGGTCTGGATGGAATGCTGTAGGTTTTCATTTTCTTGCTCAGGGTGGGCCGTGAGACGCCGAGCAGCTCGCAGGCGCGGCCGTAATGCCAATGCGCCTCATTGAGAATACGGATGATACGTTCCCGCTCCGTCTGCGGTTCGGTCTCGGAACTTTTCGCCTTCCGCTCCTTTCCGGCGGTCGCGTCGGCCCGAGGCAGAAGTGAATCGATCACATCGTCCTGTATGATATCCCCCTTTGTGCGCAACGCGGCTTTGGTGAGGATGTTTTCCAGTTCACGCACGTTCCCCGGCCATGGGTAATCGATCATCTTCCGGATCGCCCCGGCGTCGACCCCCACAATCTGGTTATCGAGTTCGGTGTTGATCTTCTGCACCAGATGGTCGATGATCAGCGGGATATCGCTCTTTCGGTCCCTCAGGGGCGGAATACGGACGGTCGCCACACTCAACCGGTAAAAAAGGTCTTCCCGGAATCTCCCCTCCTGGACCATTTCGGCCAGATTCTTGTTCGTGGCGGCGATTACCCTGGCCTTAAACTGCAGGGTCTTTTGTCCACCGACCCGCTGATACTCCCATTCCTGGAGGACCCTCAACAGCTTCGCCTGGAGTTCCAGCGGCATTTCCGCCACCTCATCGAGGAAAACGGTCCCCTTCTCGGCCAACTCGAGCATGCCTTTCTTTACGGAAACGGCCCCGGTAAAAGCGCCCTTCTCATGTCCGAAGAGTTCGCTTTCCAGCAGATTCTCGACGATCGCCGAGCAGTTGATGGCCATGAACGGCTGGTCCTTATATGAACTGTGGAAATGAATGGCCCTTGCCACCAGTTCCTTGCCCGTGCCTGTTTCCCCCTCCACAAGGACGGTTACCCGGTTGGCGGAAAGGACCCCGATGGTCTTGAAAATTTCATTCATCTCCCTGGTGTTTCCGATCATTTCATCTTTCCGGAAACGTTTGGCCGGAGCGGGCGCCGTCCGAGCGCGCGTCCTTCGTGTTTTCGAGAGTTTCAAGGCCCGTTCTATGGCTCGTTCCAGCTCATCCACGTCGATGGGTTTCGGGATGTACTCGAAGGCGCCCGACCTGATCGCCTTGATGGTTGTGTCCATGTCGTGGAACGCGGTCACGATGATGATATAGGGGGGATTTTCGCCGGTCCGCAATTCCTTCAAGATTTCAATTCCGTCCTTATCGGGCAGCCGGACATCCAGAATCACGATATCGGGAACGAAAGACAGGACCTTGTCCGCGCATTCCGCTCCGTTGACGGCGCATTCCACGGCAAAACCCTTGTCCCGAAGATAGACCGCCAGAAGTTCCAGGGAGGAGGGTTCGTCGTCGACTATCAGGATCTTCGTTCGCTTGGCGCCGCGCATGTTTCATCGCCTCCGATTGCTGGCTCGGTTTCGATCGGGGTGTGACGGGAAGACAAAAGAGAAACGCATGCCGCCGTCTTTCCCGGGGGAAGCCTGAATGGAGCCCTGGTGGGCTTCAACGATTCGCTGGGCGTTGGCGAGCCCCAGGCCCGTGCCCCTGGCTTTCTTGCTGAAAAAGGGATCGAAAATGTAGGGGAGGTCTTCAGGGTCCACACCGCAGCCATTGTCGGCAATCTCCACCTCCACCACCTTCGTCTTTCGCAGATAACGGGCGCCGACGCTGATTTCGCCTTCGTTGTCCACCGCCTCGATGGAGTTGAGGAGGAGGTTGATGATGGTCTGTTCCATCTTCTCCCGGTCCATGGATATGGAGGAGAGGTTTTTTGAAAAGGACCTGGTCACCTGGATCTGTTTTTCATTGATCTTGGCGTCGAGAACTTCCAGGCAATTGTCAATCACCTCGGTGATGACGGCGGGCATGAACTCGAATTCGATGGGCCTCGCCAGATCCAGCATCTCGGTTACAATCTTATCAAGCCGGGAAATCTGCTGGGACAGGATCTCGAGTCTCCGTCTGTCCATGCCCTGGTAGGCGTCGTTCTTGAGGATCATCTGGATGCTCATCTTGGCGGAGGAAAGCGGATTTCTGATCTCATGGGCAAGGGAGGTGGTGAGATGACCTATGCGGGCGAGGCTCTCGGCTTCCCGCATCCGCTTTTCTATCTCCACGCGCTCGGTGATATCGCGGCATATGCCGATGGCGGCCATCTTCCCCTGATAGGTCGTGAGCGTCACCGTGTTTTCCGTGGGAAGCGCCGCGCCGCTCTTGTGCAATCGGAAATACACATACTGTTCTCTTGAACCTTTGTTTTGCATTCTTTCTTCATAAATCTGTTGGACCTCGCTCCTGGACTCAGGGGCGATGAAATCGATAAATTGTCGCCCGATGGTCTCCTTCTTGGTGTAACCATGCATGGCGCAGAATGATTTGTTGGCGAAAAGAATCTTTCCCTGTTGATTCACAAAGTAGCCGTCCCGTATCTTTTCCACCAGCGTCCGATATTTAGCCTCCGACTCGGTCAGCTGACTGGTCCGCTTTTTGACCTTGACCTCGAGAGACTGGGAATATTCCCTGATTTTTGCTTCGTGCAGGTCCTGAAAATAATCGCTGAATCGATGAACGGTGAAGCTCAGGAGCGCATTGAGCCGCTCGATGGCCGGTACGAGGTCTTCCACGCCCATTTCCTGCGCCAGGAGCGGCACCAGTATTATTCTGTAGATTTCGAAGGCGTTTTGCACTTCGGACTGGGAAAAGCCGTCCTTGGAGCGCAGCTTGCCGATCCATTCGATAAAGGCGTCGATTTTGACGAAATCGTGATGGGCGAGCACCGCGAAATTGGCGTCCGCAGCGGCGGTTACGGTCTGTCGGAGAACTTCCAGGGGCTGGGCGGAGTAGTTAGGGCTCACTTCCTGACTCAGCTTGGTAATCCACTTGCTGATGATGCGATCCCTATTGAGACTGAGAATTTCTGCAATGTCCATACGTTACCTTACTACAGGAGCCGATGGCCGCCCGGTCGTAAAGGGAATACCGGTGTCGAGCTTTCCAGACTTTGGCGGTCTGAAGGGCGGAAATTTCAGGAAATCGCAAATTTTCAGAGAGAACGGCGCGCTTGATTCAGTCAGGTTTATACCTACGCCATTTATACACACACCCGCGCATAGATCAAACACTTCGCGCCATTTTGGACATACGGCGCCGTTCATGGCTCCTGTTTTAGGATACAAGGCCTTTTTGATTGGCTCCCCACTTCAGTGGGAAAATGCGGTCACGATTCTTGCCGGAGCCCCATATGGTCAATTATCTCCGGTTGAGACCTTTGCGGAGTCTGCTCGTTCTACTGCTTCTTTTTCAGGAGCGCATTGACGTTGTTGATACGCACGAGAGCCTGAACCATATGTTCCTTCATTCGATCCGCCGCAATATGAGGTTTTTGGGCTTTTATGGCCTCAAAGACCTGCTGATGTTCTTGCCTCACAACCTCAACGCCGAAATGCCGGATACCTAACTGCCGGTTGAAGTGCAGATCTCCCATGATGGTTCGAATGATGATTCCAAAGAGGGGATTGCCGCTGGCTTCTATGATGGTATCATGAAAAACCTTGTCCGCTTCCGAATAGACCTCCACACTGTTTGAATCGACGGCCATGGCCTGCATGGTCGCCTCCATCCTCTCAAGATGCACTTCTTCTCTGCGTAAGGCCGCCCATCTTGCCACTTCCATCTCCAGGGGAGTGCGGACCTCCATGAGCTGGTAGAGCGAAAACGAATGGGTCATAAGGTAGTTTCTCATAGCCTCTTCAGGAACTTCGATCCGCGGGCGTCGCACGAAGGTGCCATGTCCCTGCTTTACCTCGACGAGTCCCTTGGCAACCAATACCCGGATGGCTTCTCGCAGGATACTACGGCTGACGCCAAAATCTTCGCATAACTGGGCTTCGGGCGGCAGGAGTTCCCCATCCAGCAATTCCCCGTTGATGACGGACAACGTGATTTTATCCACTACCAAATCGGCCCTGGATTGAAATTTGATTTTGGAAAAGGGTTTCTTGCCGGTATTTACTTCGTCTAGAAACATAGTCATCTGGTCCTATCGCAACTCGCCCTTCCTCGTATCTGAACCTAGCGACCGAAAAACAGATTGGGCAATATGGTCACGATGCCGGGAAAAACGGTTATAACAAACAATACAAGCAACAATGGCACAAAGAAAGGGAGACACGCTCTGGCGATCTTTAGTGTCGGCACGTTGCTGATTTTGTTTAAAATAAAGAGGTTGATGCCGAACGGCGGCGTCAACAGGCCAATCATCAAATTGAGTACCATTACCAGACCAAAATGGAGGGGGTCAATCCCAACCTTCAACAGAAGCGGAATGAGTATTGGAACCAGGATGCTTAACGCCGCGATGGTTTCCATGAAACAACCGATAACCAGCAAGAATCCATTCAGGATAAAGAGAACCACCAGCGGGTTTGTGCTGATATCGGAGAACAGGTCCAGCAGAAGGATTGGGGTGCGGCTTCGAATGAGGACCCAGCCGTAGAACATGGCGCATGAGATGATAAAGGTGATGGTGGCGGTCTGAATGGCGGTCTCCTTGAGTATTTCCCACAGGTCCGAGAGGGAAATCTCCCGATACACAAAAAAACCCAGTATAAAGGCATACAGAGCCGCAATGGCGGCGGCTTCCGTGGGGGTGAAGATCCCGCTCAATATCCCGCCTATGAGGATAACAGGAGTCATAATCGGCCCGATCGCCTGCTTAAATGAGCTCCAAAGTTCTCTCACGTTCGATCTGGGCTGGCGTGGGAAGTTCCGTTTACGGGCGTAAACGCTCACCATGATCATGAGGGCGACCATCACGAGGACTCCGGGTATAATGCCTGCCACAAGCAGCTTACCTATGGAGACATTAGCCAGAATCCCATAGATAACCAACGGCACGCTGGGCGGCACAATAGGGCCGATCGTGGAGGAGGCGCCGGTAACCGCGCAACTGAAATCGTCATCGTAACCGGCGTCCCTCATGGCCTTGATTTCCACCATTCCCAGGCCTGCGGTGTCCGCCGCGGCAAGGCCGCTCATGCCCGAAAAGATCATGCTGGCCAAAATGTTCACCTGGCCCAACCCGCCTCGCAGATGCCCCACCAGAAGATTGGCGAAGTGAAAGATCCTTTCGGTGATCCCGCTGGTATTCATCAATTTTCCCGCCAGCAAAAAAAACGGAATGGCGAGGATCACGAAATTGTTGGAGCCGTAGAGCAACCGCTGGGCTATAATTCCCAGGCTAATGGCGTCTCCCCACATAATCTTTAATATAATTAAACCGGTAATGCCCATGGCAAACGCCACTGGCATACCAACCAGGAAAAGGACAACGAGAATCGCGATAAAAAAGAAGAGTTCCATAATCTATTCCTTTGCCCCTTTCTCTGATGACTCACTCGTAAAAAACAGACGGAATGTTACCGCCATCCAGCCGATCAGATAGACCGTAATCAGGATGATACCAGAAGGCAAAATCAGATAGACCATCCCCATGGTCAGCCAGGAAATGGAGCCGACCGGCGTATCGTAGGTAAGCTTAACCATCTCCAGGCTTCCAATAAATGCGTAGCCCAGAAAGACGCCGATAGCGATGATAAACGCCATCTGCAGTGTAAGCCGGACTTTTTCAGGGAATTTCTCAAGGAGCGTGGGGATGCTGATATGCTCTCTGTCCCTGAGCGCCGTTGCGGCGCCCCAGAATGTAACCATAATCAAGGAGAATCTTGCCGCCTCTTCAGTCCAGGGCACGGAGATTTGGGCCACGTATCGGAAGAATACCTGCATAATGGCGCAGAGCAACATAAAGACGAATACGATAGTGATGATTGCGTCCAGCGTACGATTGAACGTATCGGTTGTTCTTTTCATGAGAGTCTACCTTGTCTAGGATGGTGGCGGAGATTCTCACCTCCGATCAGTTTTTCAGCGAAGACAGAAGCATGCGCCGCCTGAATCTTGCTTTGCTTACTTGAGGGCGCCCTGGTTGCCCTTGAAAATACCCGAATCAGGGGTCCTCATATATCAGCCCCAGAGCAAGTCGCGGAGTTTTCTCAAGGATTCTGTTTGAGAAAAGGCGCCGGATAGTGATCCATGCAAAACCCCGAGGGATTAACCCAGATCGTGGCCGCAGCCCGCCATGATGGCGTCGACGCGATCTCTTTCTTTGCAATACGGATGGTTCCACTTGGATCTATTATTTGGATTTGAGATGCCCAAAAACCGGTTCGATAGCCGCGCAGTGTTGCTATAAGCGCCATGGGGAACGTTTAGTTGTTTCTTTTCTTGTTTTTGAATTATGGCCGCCACGGGGGATTTCGCGCAGAGCGTCGATCCCCATCACCACCTTGTCCTCAAAGGTGGTTCCTGCGGCTATCTTTAAGCCGAAGTTAAACAGTCGTGAGTCTTACGCCCGGTTTCCTTCATGTAAATGTTCACCCACTTAGGATGGTTCGGCCTCATCGACTTTCCGCGTCGCGCCGTCTGAATCGTTTCTTGAGCTGTTTATCCTCTTTGGCCCCCTGTGCTCTTTCTCCACCTCATCGGGGAGATGGGGCCAAAGAGGAGTTCACGCTGGAAGTGTTTCAAACCACAAGAGTATTGCCATGAGATGGGCAGTCTTTTGGACGAATCATGGCAATTTCCAGCGGTTATAAACAAGAGCGGGTTAAATGCGTCCCTCCGGCGCACTGAACCATGTCCGTTGACGACTCTATTAGTAAGAGAGAACCTCTTTCCAGGTAGTCACCGGCCACTGGGTTTTAAAGAGTTCCTCCACGGCCGGTTTCGCCTTTTCCCGGAAGGCGTCCGCCTCGGGAATCACGACTTGCATTCCCTTCTTTTCAAGATCGGCGATAAGATCCTTTTCACCTGAGAGGATCTGTTCGGAACCCCACGCGCAGGCCTCTTTGGCCACCTTTGTGATGAGTTCCTGTTGCTGTTGGCTGAGAGACTCGTAGAATTTCTTGTTGATGGTGAGCGCCCCGGTTTGAACCAGATGATTGGTCATGGACAGGTATTTCTGAACTTCATCGAGGTGAAACGAGTGGATCTGGCTCACATCGCCTTCCGACGCGTCGGCGACACCGGTCTGAAGGGCCGAGAACAGTTCTGTCAGGGCCACAGGAACCGGGAGAGCGCCGACCGCCTTCCATACGGCAATCCAGGTAGGCAGCTGGGGCAGGCGCAATTTGATTCCTTCCAGATCCTTTGGGGTAATGATTGGTTTATTGGAGGTAAACTGACGCATGCCGCGGTACACAACTCCCAAATACATGGTGTTGCCCTTTTCCGCGATTTCCTTTCTTGCGGCCTCGCCCAACGGGCTGTCCCAGAAGACTTTTTGGTAATGGGCCCAATCTCTAATGACATATGGTGAATCGAGAAAATAATACTTGGGCGCAAAGGTCTTGATGGGTAATCCTCCACCGGACTGCATTTGGACGGCCCCGATACTCACGGATTCCGTGATCTCCTCTTCAGAACCCATCACGCCTGCCAGGAAAAGTTCTACAACCAATTCACCATTGCTGCCCTTTTCCAGCAGCGTTTTAAATTTTTCCGCCGTCTTTGCGCAGATATGCGTTGGTTCGTAGGCGCTCGCCAGCTGTATTTTTGTTGCCGCCTGCGCGGAGGTCATGAAGGAAAAGATGGCCAGGCAGAGAATAAGCGTTCCCATAAACAGTGAGGTCTTTTTCATAACAGCTCCATCCTTTTCAGGTTTATGAGTTCTTATTAAAAAGGGGGCTGCCCATCCATTACTTAGAAAATTCAGTCGCTTCCTCAAGAAACGGACAGCCCCTTTCATCTGTTCGGTTTACCTCAGCAGCGACTGGGTGATGGCGTCCACAAATTCCGGAGCGTCCGGGGGAATGCGCCCACTGACGTAGTTCCCGTCAACAGTCGCAGACCAGTCCCAACTGTAGGCGCCGCCCATAATTTTTACGGAATCCTCGACGGCCAGCCATCCGGCTGATTTCTTTCCTTGTATTATATCCGCAGCGGCGACAGGGATCGGACCGTGACAAATGGCTGCGACGATTTTTCCGAAGGCATAGGCGTCATGAAGGAATTGCTGGGCGCCTGATCCAACGGTGAGCCTCCATGGATTCATGGCGCCGTGTATGAAGAGAGCGTCAAAGTCGGTCATCTTCAGGTTTTCCACTTTGATGATCTTGTAATAGCTATCCGGGATTTCCTGAAAGGGAATCGTTGTGCCGAAGCTTCCAGTCCGCACATCCGAGTCCAGCATGGCGGGGCGCGCCTTCTGGATGGGGTCGAACAAGCCCACCACAATGTTTGCTCCCCTGTACATCAATTCCATCGTAGGTGCGCACAGTTCGATATCTTCCCAATCTTCCGCGGTCATGGCCATAACGGTTTTGCCCTTCAAGATTCCCTTGAGGTTGTCGACAAAGTTCGGATCCATGACCTTGCACAAAGCTCGCAGGACACCCGGTGTGGAATACGTATCTCGCCCGGTGATAATATTTCCATCCACCGCCACCGAGGCCGCGCTGTACACTGCGATCTTGCGCAGCATATAGTCGACTGTCCGGTTGCCCGCGACCTTTTTCCCATTCACCAAACCGAGTTTGATCATGGGCATGATGCCGGCGCCGATTCCGGCAATAGGCACGCCCCGGTCTGCGACGGCCTTGATGAAGGCGAGGGCCACGTCGTCGGCCACCAGAATGTCGCCAGAGTGGCTTCCAAGAATGATAAGCGCGTCATATTTCGCGGGATCCGCCACTTTCAGGTTTCCCGTAACCCCCGGACCCACCATGTTGGGATCCTCTTTAAGGACGACGGGATACTCCACCCGATTCCCGTTGATGCCGAGACCGTCCATGCCTTCGGTCAAGGTCAATCCCCAGGTGCCGCGGGGAATGCGGATGCCGTTCATGGGGCGTGTGTTTTTCCAGATATGGTTGTTGTCCATGATGAACTGACCAACCCCACCAAATTCCCCCACATACTCTGACAGGTAATAGGCCTGCCAATCGCTGAACTCACAGGCCACAAGCAATCCAATCTTTTTTCCAGCCAATGGACCTTTGGGTTTCATTTTCCCGGCGACGGGTCCCTGCCAGATGAGCGTATCGCCTTCCTGGGTAATTTCAACTCCCGTGCTTTTGGCTATATCAAGGAAAGACGACGCCGCCGATACCAAACCGGCGCTTCCGAAAAACAATAAACTGATGGCGATGACGATTCCCATTACTTTCCTAGCGTGCTTCATTGTTTTCCCTCCTTGGCCCGTTTCAGTGAGTGATTCTAGTGTTTCGCTCTCTCCACCATTGACTTACTTTCTTTTCACCTCCTCCACTTTGATAAAGGTTAATGGCTATTCATCCTTTCTTGCCAAACATATGATGTTTATCACCAACATATACGCATTTATATGTCAAGGTTTTTTTTCAAAGAAAAATGATTTATGAGGAATAAAGAAATAGTATGTATTTTCAGGGTATTAGATAGAAGTGGACGCCGAGAGCCGGACAGCTTGTTCAGGTTGAACCCTGCGGAGAGGCAAGCGTGGGAAAGTGAGCACGGGAAGACGATCGTGTGCAAAGTTCAAAGCCAAGGCAGCTTTTAACGCTCTATCCGGAGAGATGACGTTAACCGAACCAGCCGGCAAATTGGGCGTGTATCCCAACATGATTCCGACATGGAAACGTCGAGCCGGGGAGCGCGTGATCGAACGCTTCACCGGCAATGCGGCGGTGGGGCCTGCGCCTTCCCACCTGCTCGGCCCAAGATCACAATTCTCCGCGGCGCGCCGACCGGAGCATGTTTCCGCCAACGATCCGGAATTCTAGGAGACCGTTTCAGGCGCCTTCCGATGGAATATCCATGCGCTTGCCAGCAGCGTAACGCCGAAAAAGGCAAAAGGCAGTTCAAATTTATAGACAGCCAGAACTCCGGCAATCATGGGGCCCAGCGCGATGCCGAGGCCGAACCCCATCGTGATGAGGCTCATCTGCCGGGCCTCTCCACCCGCATTGGTAAGATCGGCAGCCAAGGCAAAAGCCGGCGCGGCGATTGCGGCCGATCCGATCCCCTGCATCGCCCGGAGCCAGATGAGCTGGCTCGTTGTTCCGGAAAGACCGACCAGGGGAGTAGTCGCCGCCAGCGCGATCAAACCGCCGATGATGAACGGCTTACGCCCGTAAACATCGGAAAGTCTGCCCAAAGGAATCTGAAAGAGGAGCCTGCCCGCGATGAGCGCGCTGAAGGCGATACTGAAGTCAACCGCGGTCTCGTGCAGACGGGCGTTGAACTGCGTTTCCAGAGGCGTCACCATGGAGAAGGCGGCCGCCATCATGAAGGTGGCGAGGCCGGCGCCCAAAATTCCCGGATTCATCAGGCTCAGGTCGAGGAATCGAAACGATTTTCCCTGCTTCGCTTGAGGCGCGGCCGGCGCCTCTCTGATCCAGAATTGGACCATGATCATGGCCGTGAGGATGAAAAAGGCCCCGCAATAAAAGGCCATGTTAAATCCGAAACGCTCATAGAGAATGCTTCCCATAAGCGGTCCGATTGCAAAACCCGCCATTCGCGCGGTGCTGTAAAAACCCATTGATCCGCCGCGCGTTTTCTTGTCGGTAACGCTCGCCATGAGCCCCATGGACGCTGGGATGGTCAAGGCCACCCCCACTCCCTGTATTATTCTGAGCCATAAAAGATCGCTAAAATGGCCCGCGAAGATGAAGCTGTAGGTGGCGGCGCCCATGAGGACCAGGCCCCCCATGATAAAAGGTTTGCGTTTCCCCACCCGGTCGCTTAAGGCGCCGGTAAAAGGCTGAAGAGAAGCGCTTACGATGCCGTAGATGGAAATAAGGAGTCCCGCGCGTACGGTTTCAGGCCAAGGGAACCAGGGAGACGGCAGTTTGGCCACATAGAGCGGAATGATAATGAAAAGAATGCTGTTTCCAATGGCGTCCGCAAGCCTGGCCACGGACAGCGCCACGACGATCTTGTTCAATCCGAGGTTGGACATCGACTTTCCCATGAAACCTGAAATCTCCCATCTTGCTATCCCCATGTCCCGCAAATCGGAAATCTGACTGAGAAGACAACGGGACCGTTCTGAATCTCACGACTATACCATACAATGCGAACATATCGTTAGAGCCGGAGCGTCAAAGAATCGGAATGGCCGTATTCGTCGGAGATCAGGATGACGAATGTCCAGAGACATTTAAGCGGACCCGAAATAGTATGTCATGCGTATGGCTTGCCAATACCTCCAGCCGCTATTGAGCGGTAATTAGTGTAGGTATGATCCGGAGTTATAAAATTATCGGATAGCGGGATTTTGGACGGAGATAGCGAATATTTATAAATATGAAAAAATTAACCGTGACAAAACTCAAAATACAAAAACCTAAAGCGGCGGCCGGCGCCGCGCCGGACATGGCAATGCGCGAACCATAGGCGGAGGCCCCCCTTTTAGCCGCGCCAGGACATGATATGGAAGAAAATCATAATCAGCGCTACAATGTCACCAATGGGGTGGTTTTGTTCTTTCACACGCAGTTGAAGTTGGAAGGAGAGCGCGAAATGATCGGTTCTCGTCTTCAAATCAAGACCTTCATAGTTCTGGCGGTTACCGCTGTTTCCATATGGATGGCCTATCCGCTGGATGAAAAAATTGTGCTGGGCCTCGACTTGCGCGGCGGCACGCAGTTGTTGCTAAGGGTTGAAATGGCTGAAGTTCCGGCGGATTCACGAAACGACGTCCTCGAAAGGGCGATAGAGATTATCAGAAACAGAATCGATGAGTTCGGTGTGCAGGAGCCGGTGGTGTCGGGGGTCGGGAAGGATGAGATCATGGTCCAATTGCCGGGTGTCGTCGACCGCCAGCGTGCACTAAACATCGTAATGAAAACCGCGTATCTTGAATTTAATCTCGTTTCCGACAACCCCGGAATGTCGGAACAAGCCCGGAACGGAAATATTCCGGAAGGATATAAGTACATGGCCATGGCCGATGACAGAGGCCATGAACGGCTGCTTGTCCGCAAGGACGCTCTTCTCAAAGGCTCGCATATCAAGAGCGCTTCCGTGGCTTTCGATCAAAACGGTCAACCCATTGTAGACATCGTATTAGATTCACAGGGAGCGCGGATTTTTGAAAGGGTGACATCGCAGTATGTGGGGAGGCGGCTTGCTATCATTCTTGATGGTAAGCTTCAGTCAGCGCCGGAAATTCAGGAAAGAATTCCGGACGGTAGAGCTCAAATTTCGGGCGACTTCACGCCCGAGAGCGCTCATGACCTGGCTCTCATACTAAGGGCCGGTTCCTTGCCCGCTCCTTTAAAGGTTATTGAAGAACGCACCGTCGGTCCGAGCCTCGGAAAAGAATCGATAATCAAAAGCGTACGCGCGGCTTTCATCGGCGCTTTGCTCGTGTTCGCCTTCATGCCCTGTTACTATCTTTTGGCCGGATTCATCGCGGACGTGGGGCTGCTTATTTACGGCGTGGTGGTCATCGGCGCGTTGAGCGCGTTCAGCGCGGTCTTGACTCTGCCCGGCATTGCCGGTTTTATCTTGTCTATCGGAATGGCGGTGGACGCCAACGTACTGATCAACGAGCGCATCCGTGAGGAAGAAGGGACCGGCAAGACGGGCCGTTCCGCTATCCACGCCGGATACACCCACGCGTTTTCCGCCATTCTGGACTCCAATGTGACCACTTTGCTCACGGCCCTAATTCTCTTCATATTCGGCACGGGTCCGGTAAAAGGATTCGCCGTCACCCTAAGTATCGGCATTATCGCCAGCATGTTTTCCGCCCTGTTCGTCTCCCGGGTGATCTTCGATTGGCTGATCCGCAAAAATCCGAAATTTAAAGTTAAAATGTTCCGGTTATTCGACGCCACCTCCATACCTTTTTTGCGTCGACGATTTTGGGCTTACGGCATTTCAGCTCTTACCCTGGCGGTCGGGCTGGCCGGTCTTCTGGGGCGCGGTCAGGGGAACTTCGGCGTCGACTTTCAGGGCGGAACCCTCGTGCAACTGCGATTTCAGCAACCTCCCGACATAGACCGTATCCGGCAAATCCTGGTGGAACAGGCTGTACGAGAGCCAATGATACAGCGCTATGGAGGCGCGCTGCAAAATGAAATCGTTATTCGGGCAAAGGGGACCGATATGACGAGCATGCAATCAGCGCTGCAAAGGGTCGCCGAATATCAGAAGTATGAAATTATGCAGTTGGACCGTATCGGACCGGCCGTCAGCCGGGACCTGCGGGTCAAAGCCTTGTGGGCGGTTCTTTTGGGGGCAGTTGGGATACTTGTCTATCTGGCCCTGCGTTTTGACCGCATTTTTGCCGGAGCGGCCATAGTCGCGCTTTTGCATGACGCATTGTTCACTCTGGGTGTCTTCGCTCTGAGCGGCAGGGAAATCAATCTTCCCATTGTGGCGGCCATGCTTACCATCATGGGATACTCGGTGAACGACACCATCATAACGTTTGATCGTGTGCGTGAAAACCTAAAGCTGACGCCTAAGTCGACGCTTAAAGCGATTGTTGAAACGAGCGTCAATCAAACTTTAGGCCGGACGGCACTGACTACGTTTACGACGGTTTTATGCGCCGCGGCGTTGTATTTTTTGGGCGGCGACGCGATTAACGATTTCGCTTTCACGCTTCTGGTCGGGTTTACCGTCGGCGTTTATTCCACCATTTTTGTCGCCGGCGCCCTGGTCGTGGACTGGAAAAACCGCTTCGCGACCTCAGCGCGCCACAAAAAAAGGGGCGCGTCCCTGCCGCGCCGTCCAACTCGTAACATAGCCGGTCCTGGTTTCGAACCTGAACTTTAAATTCTCCTGTCAAGGGGGAAACGGCGGCGGCGCCATGGATGAAGCCGGGGCGAGCCGTTTATACGGGAGGATCTTTTTTCGGCCCGGCTCAAGGCGAATTCAGTATGGAGCTTGAGGCTGTAATCACTATTGGAGTGTCGGCGTTGAATCAAGGAACTGGCTTGGGGATAAACGTGGGGGAGACATGATGGCATGGTTTTTATAATGATCTTCATTGGACTTGCCGCCTTGACCGTGGGCGCTGAATTGCTTGTGCGCGGAGCAAGCGGCATGGCTCGCGCCATTGGGTTGCCGTCTCTGATCATAGGCCTGACCGTTGTCGCCTATGGTACCAGCGCGCCGGAATTCGCGGTCAGCATGAAGGCGGGACTCTCGGGGCAGGCCGACATAGCCTTGGGAAACGTCGTGGGCAGCAATATTTTTAACGTGCTGTTCATTCTGGGTGTCTCCGCCTTGGTCTTACCCTTGTCCGTATCGAGTCAACTGGTCCGCCTCGATGTGCCGGTGATGATAGGCGTCTCTGTGTTGACCTGGCTGTTTGCCGCTGACGGCAAGGTGGCGCGTTGGGAAGGGATTGTTCTGATCATGGGCTTAATGGCCTACACGGCGTTTCTCGTTTATACGGGAATGAAAACATCGGCGGGTAACACGGCCGGCGCCAACTCGAAACCCAAAAAGAAGGTTGCCGCCAACGCCCTTTTGGCGATGTCCGGTTTGGGGCTCTTGGTTTTGGGAGCTCGTTGGTTTGTGGGTGGCGCCGTGAGTCTCGCCAAGTATCTTGGGGTCAGCGAATTGCTGATCGGTCTCACCATTGTGGCTGCGGGAACTTCGCTTCCCGAGTTGGCGACATCCGTTGTGGCCGCCATCCGAGGCGAACGTGACATCGCCGTGGGCAACGTCGTGGGCAGCAATATTTTCAACATCCTGGCGGTATTAGGCGCGGCTGCGGTTGTTTCAGGCCGGGTCGACGTGGCCCCCGGAGCGCTGCATTTCGACGTGCCGGTGATGACTGCGGTCGCGTTTGCCTGCCTGCCGATCTTCTTGACGAGGGGGCGGATTTCACGATGGGAAGGCGCATTGTTCACCGCCTATTATCTTTCCTATGTCACCTATTTGGCGCTCGCCGCTTCACAGCATGAGGCCGCGAAAACGTTTGGCTGGGCTATGTTGTGGTTCGCCATCCCCGCCACGCTGCTGGGGCTCGGTGTCTCCCTGTTCTATGGGGTGCGCGCCTGGAATTGCCCTTCCTGAATCATGAGGCCTCGCGGGAGAGCCGATGTTGATAATCGTGGCGTCGCGGCCGGGAAAGGTGATCTGACGTCTTTCCTCTCCCCTGGATACGGCCTTTATCCCGAGACTCATAATGACTCTATTGGCTCTTTTCGTCACGGAGCTGGATTGCGTTCTGCTTCTCCCGCTTCACCCGCCCGCGGTTCGGGGAATTCCCGGCCAGGCGGCTTTGCCGTCAATTTGTCTTAACAGAACCATCGTAAAACAGTATAGTGCCAGTCATGCGACAAGCAATGATTCTGGCCGCCGGTCTGGGAACCCGTTTGCGCCCGCTCACCCTGGCTCGCCCCAAACCGCTCGTTCCCATCGTTAACCGGCCTCTCCTGGGAATACTGCTGGACGACCTGCAAAACGCCGGGTTCCGGCGGCTGGCCCTCAACACGCATCATCTCGCCGGGCAGATCGCCCGGTTCATAAAGGAGAGGAACGATGGATTTGCGGAAACCCGGTTGTTTTACGAACCCGAAATTCTGGGCGCCGGGGGGGGAATCAAGAACACCGAGGACTATTGGGAACCGGCGCCGCTACTGGTCATAAACGGGGACGTTCTGACCGACATCGATCTGGGCGCGGTGTATCAGTACCACCTGAGCCACGGGTATCCGGTCACCGTCGTGACGCAGGACCACGTTGATTTCAACCAGATAGCCGTAAACGACGCCGGCGAAGTGGTCGACTTCTACGCGCGCGGCAAGGACACTCGGGGCCGCGGACTTTTCGCGTTCACCGGAATCCAGGTGATCGATCCCGTAATCTTGCGCCGCTTCCCGTCCGGCCCCAGCCACAGTATCGAAACGTACCAGCGTCTGGCCGTACAAAACCGCGCCGTCAAGGCTTACTTCGTATCCGGTCATATCTGGGAAGACATCGGAGACGCGCGGCGGTACGCGCGTCTGCATGAGCGCATTCTCAACCGGGAGGGCCGCTGGGCCGGCCCGTGGGGCGCGCCCGATGGCGCGGTGGCAACGGGGAACGCCAGCCGTATCGATCCGAACGCTCGTACGGAAGGGTGGGCGAGCGTGGGAAACAACTCGGTAATAGGGGAGAACGCTCTTATAAAAAACACGATTATCTGGGACCGTGTGGTGGTCGAACCGGGATCACGCGTGGTGGACAGCGTCGTGGCCGACGGCGTGATCGTGCGGGGCGATGTGCAAAACCAGGTCCTAATCAGGGAGGAATGACCGATGACGCGGGCGCGCAGGATTCACCAAAACGTGTATCTGGTAGGGGGCGCGGGGTTGTCCGATGACGCCGACTGCTGTGTCTATCTGATCGATTTCAGCGGAACGCTGGTTCTGATCGACGCGGGCGCGGGCAGAAGCGTGGGAACCATCGCCCACAACATCATGGAACTGGGGCTGGATCCCATGGATCTGGCGCTGGTGGTGGTCACCCACGCCCATATCGACCATGTGGGGGGACTTTCGCAAATGCGGGAACAGTACGGCGCCAGGCTGGCCGCTCACGGCTCGGACGCGGACGCGCTCAAAAACGGCGACGACGCCAGGACCGCGGCTTCGATGTATGGAGTCAAACTGTCTCCGATCGAGGTGGACGACCGATTGGAAGGGGATTCAGGATCATGGCCGTTCGGGGATTCCACGCTGCGGTGGCTTCACACTCCCGGCCATACGCCGGGCTCCATCAGCCCCTATCTGGACACCGGCGGCAAACGCGTGCTTTTCGGCCAGGACATTCACGGTCCGTTTTCCGAAAAGTTCGGATCGAATATGAGCCACTGGCGCGAATCCATGAACAAATTGCTCGCCCTCAACGCCGATATCCTGTGCGAGGGCCATTTCGGTATCTACGACGGCAAGGACAAGGTCCGCAACTATATCCAATCCTACGTCAGCCAGTTCAGCGAATGACCGGTCGTGAGCGGGGCGAGGCGGCCGTTCATACCTTCCACATTTTCAGCGCGCCGCTTCCCGCGTTTTTCACCTGGATCAGCTCGGCCACGATACTCACCGCGATTTCCGCCGGAGTTTCCGCGCTGATGGACAGGCCCACGGGCGAATGAACCCGCTCCAGACGCCGCTCATCGACTCCTTCCCGCCGGAGCTGTTCGTAAATCAGGTCGCGTTTGCGCCTGCTGCCGATCATGCCGATATAGCGCGCGTCGCTGCCCACAACCTGGCGCAGCACGTCCAGATCGTGCATGTGCCCGCGCGTGACGATGACCACAAACGCCGAGTCGTCCAGAACGATTCCCTCGGTGGCGCGTTCGTAGGGGCGGCGCAGGATTTCCCACGCGAACGGGAAGCGCTCCCGGTTGGCGTATTCGGGCCGGTCGTCCATCACCGCCACCCGGAAATCGACTATGTTGGCCAGTCTGGCCAGATCCAGGGATACGTGGCCGCCTCCGAAAATGTACAGGGTGGGTATGGTTAGCAGCGGCTCCAGCAACAGCAGCGAATCGTCATCCTGCAGGCGGGCCGTGAGCGTTTGCCTGAGCGGGAGATAGGGGCGCGCCCATTCCTCGCTCAGCCGCAGGCCGCGTTTGATCCGGCCGTCGGCGTACACGATGGCGTGCGAATTGCCGAACGAGGCGTCGCTCTCCTTATCGATCCGGGTGACCAGAAGCGCCGGGTTGTCCGGGGAGGAGGTCAATTCGGTCAGGAATTCCAGGGCGCTGGTGTCTTCGGGCCCCACATATTCAAGCATCACATCGACCTTACCGCCGCAGATCATATCCGTTTCGGCCACTTCCGCGCTGGTGAGGTTGAAATTGATAAGCCGCCGCCGGGGCTTATGAAACATCTCCCGCGCGGCTTGCATGGCTTCCGCTTCAAGCCTTCCGCCGCCGATGGTGCCGTGAATGGAACCGTCCTCAAAAACGATCATCCTGCTTCCCACCGATCTGGGCGACGAACCTTGCCGTATGGAAACCACGGCCCAGACCACGGGACGGCCGTCGCGCAACGCCTTTAACGTTTGTTTGAATATGTCTTCCATAGAATCTCGCCTCTTTCCGCAACGATTGGCCCAGGAAAATACTGCGCGCCGCCGGGAAAAACCGCTCTTGCCCGGCGCGGTTCAAGTTCCGAAGAACAGCTCTGACGAGCTAGATATTATACACCCGCAGGATGGCTTCCAAAACCGATCCGCCTATGGCGCGGGCCTTTTCCGATATGGTGGTCAGGAATTCCCTGTCGCCCCGGGGATCGACATCGCCGATCTTGAGGCCCTTGGTCACCCGGACGTCCGGACGGATCAGGCCCCGCACCACCCCCGACACACCGGCGCGCGCCTCGAGCCCCGCCACAACGGCCACGGTCTGCCCCTGCTCCACCATGTCCCCCAGCCGGACTTTGGGTTCGAACACGCCGTCCGCCGGGGAGCGGAACACGCGTTCGTGCGAGTATCCCGCTATGACGCCGGGCACGCCCGTATTGGGCGACGCCGCGCCTTCGGTGATAAGACGCCCCAGGTTATGGCCCCGGTTGGTTTCAATCACGAAATGAGCGTCCCGGCCGGCCGTGTGGCCCGGACCGAGCGCGATCACCAGGTGAGCGTCATTCATGGATGTTCCCAGATTGCGTTTGGCCAGGGTGGCTTCTATAAGAACGTCGGGTTTCAGCCCGGCTACCCGCTTCATGGACGGGTCGATCAGCAGCGGTAGCTCTCCGGCGTTCCATACCGCCGGGATTTCATCGACGCTTTCCACGCGCCGGGCGGTAACGCCTTCCACGGTTTGAAAGCCGTCGTACACGGCTTCGCAGAAACTGACAGCCCGGCGCACGGCCATGGGCTGTTCGATTTCGGTAAACACTATTTTAAAATGAGCGGCGTGCAGCCGCCAGGCCACACCGGTCGCCATCTCGCCGGCGCCCTTGATCGCCACGATCAGGTTTTTTAACGGTTTCATAAGCAAATCCTTGTGAAGTGGGTTCCAGATCGGGTCGCTAGATTAGCAAAACGGGAGCTTTTTTACATCGGAAAAAAATGACTCGACAATTGAGAATTCTTTGTTTAGGATTACTCTCTTAATCGAGCAGGGCAAACCACAATTTTTCCCGGCCAGATTATTTCGGGGTGTAGCTCAGCCTGGTAGAGCACCGTCTTCGGGAGGCGGGAGTCGGAGGTTCAAATCCTCTCACCCCGACCAAGCTGATTGGTCGTTCGGACCACCCACTCATAAGGCTTTTGACAGGCGCGCGTTCCAACGCGTGAAGCGCCGTTCAAAGGCCCTTTTTTTCGAAAAGTTCCTTTAAAAGCATGAATAACGAATCGTGCGGGGGAATTCTCCCCCGCCCCCTGCGGGATATTTCTCGCTTCGCCCAAAATTTCGAGCGCAGCGGGAAAACTCTATAGGGGGCGCGGGGGATGCGCATCCCCCGCATTACTTGGCGCCCCTCATCCTGGCCTTCTCCCAAAGGGAGAAGGAATCCGTTTACTATCTTTCGGAGCTAACGACATAACCACATTTTCAAAAAGTTCCCACAAATTCAAAATCGTCATCCTCCGGTTGCGCGCGCCGCCACTACGCCGTTCACGCCTGCTCGGCGATATATTCGAAAAAACCGCGTACGATTTGGGTCTGGGTTTCAAACTCTTTCGGCCCCAGGACCTTTTTAAGGTATTGGAGATAGCGGTCCATGACTTCGAGCACCATGCCGTACAGTTCCGAGCCGCCCTTTTCCATCCGTTGGATAATGGCCGTGATCTTGGCGATTTCATCCACGTCGGCCGCGGTCATGTTGTCGGCCAGCCCGCTGATCTTGCCTTGCAGCCGCTGCTTCATGATGGTTACCGCGTCGTAGGCGTGAACCGGCGCTTTTTCCAGTTCATCGTCCCACCCGTGCGCGGTTCTCCATTCCCTGATCGTGCGTTCGGATACCGGAATCAGTTTCTCGATGGCGCTGAAGCTTTTTCCGGCCAGATACAACTCCCTGGCCCGTTCCCCGTACAACTTGAATTTGTTCATAGAAAAGCCTCCTGTTTGAATCCCCCACAAACGGACTCAACCATAGACCTTTTCGGCTGTTCATGGTGTCGCGGGAGTGACCGACGGTCACGGAAAAAGAACAATTAATGCGCGGATTTGGAAGGAAAGGCTTAGTGGGGGAATCTCTTCCCCCACACCCCCTGGAATTAGAAGGTTTCACCATACGTCATTCGTAGGATGGTATGGAGCGAAAGTCGCCGCTACCTGCGCGTGCTTCTGAATTTTGGGTACTCCGATCAAGTCCCGATTTATCGGGACTTGATCGGGCGCCCCAGCCACAGGGGGCGCGGGGGATGCGAATCCCCCGCATGTCTTTTCTTTGGACCACACAGTCTGGAGCCGCCAATCAGGCGTTGCAGTAATACCAAAATGGTATTACTATTACCGGTAATACCAACTACCAGGAGTCCAACCGTGCGAGTGACAACAAAAGGCCAGGTAACCATTCCCCAACGCGTGCGCGAGAAACTGGGCATCACGCCCGCCACGGAAGTTGAATTTATCGAAGAAGGACAGCGCGTCTATATCGTGAAAAAAAAGGGCGCCAAAGCCGCGAGCCGCAAATTTACGCAATTGCGCGGCGCCGCCACGGTGAAAATGACCACGGACGAAATCATGGCCCTCACGAGGCCGGAATGAAAGGCGTCCTGGTCGACTCCAACGTGATACTGGACCTCTTTCTTGACGACCCCACGTGGGCCGATTGGTCCGAATCCACCTTGGCCGATTGCAGCGACTACGCGGCGCTCTTCATAAACCCAGTCGTCTACGCCGAAGTCTCGGTGGGGTTTGAAAAAATAGAAGACCTGGAAGCGGCCCTTCATAAGGGCGGCTTTCAGATGTTGGAAATTCCCAGGGAAGCCTTGTTTCTGGCCGGAAAAGCGTTTCTGTCATATAAAAAGGCCAAGGGAACCAGGAAGTCGCCGCTGCCCGATTTCTTCATCGGCGCGCAAGCCGCCGTGCTGGGACTGGACCTGATCACCCGCGACGTCTCCCGCTATCGAACCTACTTCCCCACAATCAAACTGATTCATCCTTAAGAAAAACATTCTTTTCCGTTTGAACCCGCGACCCGCGCGAATAGCTCCGTCCTCCCTTGTAGAATGGCGTAGAGCGCAGCGAAACCCACCCAAAAAAATGGCGCCTTACACCTCGCCGTTATTCCGGGACGTTCGCGGAATCCGGTGATTCCCGGCCACAAGGAAACGCCGCGCCTGGCGCCCGCATTTATTAACCGAATTTCTTCACCGCCCGTTCAATGCTCGGTCCCGCCTTCATAAGGTCCTCCAGCTTCATCACCGGCATCAACTCCACCGTCGCGTCCGCCGCCAGAAACCAGGGCTCCGCAATGGCCGGGATCTGCGACGCTTCATCTATGTTAACGAACAGGATGGCGGACCGGTTGCCGTCTTCGGCGACAAAATAGGCCTCCTCGGGTTTGATCTCATCCAAAAGCGCTTTGGCTACCTCGCCCAACTTGCCCTTTCTGGCCAGTTCGTTTCCCTTGTCGATGTCCCAAACAACCCTGATCATAAATCTCATGGTCTTACCTCCAGTCCCATAAACTCCATACGCTATGGGAAAATAACAGAGAAGCCATCCGCTCCTGCCAAGGAACTTATATCCTTAAAAAAATCTGTAAAGGAGGAACAATACCCATATTTAGATCCGGATACGACCATAGCGCGAGAAGTTTGGGAATTTCCCCTAGCGCGCACTCGGTGGCTGGAAGGTTTAGACGTGGGAACTCCTTATAACGTCCCTCCCCTGGCGGGAGGGAATGAGGGAGGGGGGAACCTGTCTTTCAAAGCGAGCGAGATTCAGTGTTTCACACCTTTCCGCTATTTCGCGACATAGTCACATAGATCCGCAATTCACGGCGCCGCACTCCCCCCGTCTTCGGCGCGCGCTCATTGAGGGGGGCAGGGGGAGTCCACTCGATAAGCGTGGTACGCCTTCAACGCCGCCATGTTTTTTAAAAGTAAAACAAGAATATTGAAATTATAAAATAATATGTAATATTGATAGTATTAAGTGTAAAAAATACGATAAAGTACTCTGTAAGGTGGTAGAATGGTAAACTGAACGCATACATTTAATGGAGCGAAAATAATTATGCGCCTAAAATCAAATACAAGCATTATCATTGCTATAATCGGATTCATTGGGATCGTTTTATCAGCAATAATTACTGCTAAATGCAATCAGCAACATCCCCCATCAAATGTCATATCAGGAGGCAATCAGAATTCCATTATAATTTCAGATAGTGGTGATATCACCCTCACCCAGGGAGTTTCTAAACAAGATGTCATTGATGCTTTGCAGATTACTATTAATGAACTGAGGAGCGATAGTTCTGCAGAGATCGAAATAAAACGACTAAAGGAAAGGTTAGCCAAAATACATGATGCAACACCAGATTCTCCTTCTCAAGAAGCAGATAAATGGGCAGAGCATTTCATCACATCTTTGCCCATTAGGGAAGATAAGGTTACTGAGCAAGCATATAAGCTAAAACAACGAAATGAATTTATAAACAAGAGTATCCCTTATCTATTCGAGTATATGATTTCATTCATTGACCAAAGAGTCAGTGCTCTTAAATCACGTATGCCAGGGATAGTAATTAAGAAAACAGAATTGAAGGAATTCTTTATTGATAAACGTAATATTACACAAAAGGCGGTACCGAACGTTTGTGTCAGAGAAATTAGTTTCAATAATGGGAAAGGTTTTAAAATAAATATTATAATGGGAATAATCGATGAAAATGAAGTCGTTAAAAGACCCGAATTTGCTTGGAGTGAAATTAAGTGTAAAAAGTGCAATAAGTTTATACTATTAAGTGAATGCTTCGGAGGATTTGGTGGTCCCTCTTATTGTTACCTTAGATTTATAAATGACGATTTAGTTATAGAAATAGATAAACTTGATAAATTACTAACAAGCAAATTCGAAGAATTAATGGAGAACGTACTTCTGATAAAGTAAGGTGAGTGGCCAGTGTTTGGAACCTAATATCTAGTTAGTCTAGCTATATCACGCTTTTCGATTTTTTTCCTGATCTTTTGCATAAATTGAGGAGATTCTTCTTGTAGGGCGGCGTAGAGCGGATCGAAACCCACCGCCGATGGAACGAGTGAAAAATCTGGATTACCCGACTAAATCGGGTAATGACGAAAGGGGAAGCAGGGTGGTTGTAACGGCCGGCACAGACAACTCGTTTGCCCTCATCCCGATGTATCGGGACAAAAGGCCCGATCCATGATGCGCAACAGACTCCCCGCGTTTGCCTTGACACGCTCACTCTCGCCTTGTTTGAACAACCCAAAATAAATTGCAGGCTGTTTAAGAGCCTCTTGTCCTTGGGACCTAGACAGGCAAGCTGTCCAGGCTACCCGGTTGTGGCTTGGCCGTCCACGGCATGAAAACGGGCGGGGATAAACCCCGCCCCTACGTTACGTAATGACCTTCGGCGTCATTTGTTGAAGTAATGGGCCCGTACGGCGCCTGGAGTCTTATGCATTGGATAGGATGGTGGATTTTTCTAGTTCCCGTTGTGCCAGGCAAGCATCTCTTGACGTAGGGGCGGGGTTTATCCCCGCCCGGAAAAGACCGGATTCCGTGGTCAAGCCGGGGAATGACGGAGGGTGTCAAGCCGTTAAACGAGGCCCTCACCCTGCGCCCTCTCCCGGCGGGAGAGGGAAGTCTTTAAGGTGGCTTTGCCGTCGATTCTGGATACCCCGGTCAAGCCGGGGTATGATGAAGAAAAATATAATGCGCCGGAGAATGGCGGAAGGCGCAACGCGCCGATTATTCCGGCGGGTTTCGCTGCGCTCTGCGCCGCCCTACAAGACGTGATAAAGAGATTTTCCAGCCACCGGGGGCGCGGGGGATGCGAATCCCCCGCAAAACTTTTCTTGCTTTTCTTTTTTCTTATTTTCTACTCGTTCCCAAGCGCAGAGGCTGTGGGTCATGAATACTTTCACAGCCTCGCAACTTGGGAACGAGAATATAGCGGGATCTGCGAGGGGCGAGAATCCCCCGCATGCTTTTCCCCTCATCCCGGCCTTCTCCTGGAGGGAGAAGGAGTTCCGGTTTTCCCCACTCGCCCTTTGGGAGAGGGGTTGGGGGCGCCGGACTGACTACTTCTTCATAATCTCATCGTACAAATTGCGCTTATCGATGACGCGTCTGGCTTTGAATTCGGTGCGTTCCAGGGAGCCGGGGTCCATCATCTGGACGATGGTGCGCAGGCCTTTGGATTTGAGTTGCGATTCCAATTGTTTTTTGAGGGCAGGGGCCAGGGCGCTGTCCACGTCTTCGCGCAGTTCGGCCTGCACGATCATTTCGTCCATGGTTTTTTCGCGGGTGATGACGATGCGGAATTCGTCGCCGAACCCGTCGATGCCGCGCAGCACGTTTTCGATGGCGCTGGGATATACGTTTTCGCCGCGCACCACGAACATGTCGTCCGCGCGTCCGTAGACGCCATGAGGCAGGCGCGGGTAGGTGCGTCCGCAGGAACAGACTTCATCGGTCCAGCGGGTTATGTCGCCCGCCCAGAACCTGATCATGGGTTGCGCCAGCCGTTCCAGGTGAGTGTAGACGACGGCGCCTTCCTCGCCGTAGGGGACCCGCTTTTTGGTGATTGGGTCCACCACTTCGGTGTAGACCACGTCGTTCCACAGATGCATGCCCGTGCGATGGCCGCATTCGCAGTTGGACATCCAGGGGCTCATTTCGGCGGTGGAGCCGGAATCCACGCAGATGGCGCCGTAGGTTTCCTCGATCCGCTTTTTGGTGGACGGCACGCCGGCGCCGGGTTCGCCGGAAAAGAACAGGATGCGGAAATTGAAATCCCTGGCCGGATCGATTCCGGCGGCCTTGGCTCTTTCGGCGACGTACAGGCCGTAGGAGGGCGTTCCGTAGAACACGGTGGGTTTTACTTCCTTGATCCATTCGATGGCCCGTTCGGTCTGGCCGGGGACCCCGGCGCCAAAGGGGAAGGCCACCGCGCCCAGCCGTTCGGTCCCGGCCAGCGCTCCCCAGCTTCCCCAGTAGAGGCTGAAAAAGGAGCCGATAAACACGATGTCGCTTTTCCGCACGCCGAATGCCCACATGGCGCGCGCGTGAAGCAGGGCAATGCGGCTCATGTCGGCGGAGGTGAGGCCGAACGCGGTGGGCCTGCCGGTAGTGCCGGACGTGCCGTGCACGCGGGCCAGGTCTTCCGGCCGCACGCACAGGTTGGCCCCAAAGGGCGGATGCTGGGCCTGATCCTGCCGCAGGTCCTCCTTGTACAGAAAGGGAATGGCCTCGAAATCGTCCAGAGTCCGCACGTCCTCGGCCTTGACGCCCGCCGCGTCCCATTTTTCGCGGTACAGACCCGAATGCTCATAAGCGTATTTGATCTGCGCCCGCAGCCGGGGCAGGATGATTTCCTGTTCCCGCTGCCGGGGGTCCATGGTTTCAGCGGCTTTGTCCCAATATTCGGAGTCAGGGGACGGAGTGTAGGTGGGATCGTATACCGGCGGCCATTCACACTTCATATGATTCTCCCTTGTCTGTTCTTGCGAGGAAAGAACATGCGGGGATTCTCATCCCCGCGCCCCATGATTTTAAAAAAGGGAAAGAACATGCGGGGATTTTCATCCCGCGCGTACGCGAATCATAAAAAACATGCGGGGGTTCACACCCCCGCGCCCCCGTGACTTTTATCCTTACGCTATCCTTGGTCCCAAGCGCAACTTGGGACCAAGGATAGAAATCGCGCTCTCGCAGGGAGCGTCGCCCTCCTCAATCACGGGGGGCGTGGGGGGAGAAATCCCCCCACCTATTTTTTTCTCTTTAGCCTGCTAGGCTCGTTTTTGCGCCACAGCCTGTTCAATGGTTTTTACGATAGCGTCCCTGGTGGAGCCGGGCGGGAACACGCCGTCGAATCCCAGCCGCTGCAGTTCCTCGCCGTCTTCGGGGGCGAACACGCCGCCGATCATAAAGGCCATGTCCTGGCGGAGCCCTTCCTGTTCGGCTCGCTGGATGAGCTGGGTCCCCAGGGACAGATGCGCTCCGCCCAGGGAGCTGACGCCCACCAGATCGACGTCTTCCTGAATGGCCGTGGACAGTATTTCCTCGGGCAGGGAATTGCCCACGTAGATGACTTCCATTCCCGCGTCCCGGAGTTCCTTGGCCACGGTGATCAGGCCGCGGTTGTGCACGTCCAGGCCCAGTTTCGCCAGCAGTACTTTTATCCTTCGTTTCATTGCGCGCTCCATGAAAATGAAATACGGTGTGACGTCCGCCGGTACGTTTTTTTTACCAGAGCACGGGCGGCTTCCACAATCCAAACGCCCTTTTGAAGGCCTTGAACACTTCGCCCTCCGAACAGCCGGATCGAGCGCATTCCAGGGAGAAGGGTACGATGTTCTCGCCGGAGCGGCAGGCTTCTTCCAGATCGGCCAGAGCCTTTTGCGCCTTTTGGCTGTCGCGCCGTTTTCGCACCTCTTCAAGTCGCGCGGTCTGGCGTTCGGTGACTCCTTCGGGGTAGTGGAACACGTTGATGGCCGGGGGCTGGGTGGAGGCGGGGTGGCTGTTTTCGCCCACCACCTTGATGTCGCCCGATTCCATCATGGTTCGTTCCTTGTGGAAGTATTCGGCGATGGTGTGGTGAATCCATCCCTTTTCGATGGAGGCCACATAGCCGCCCAGCTTTTCGATTTTATCCAGCGCGTCCAGTATCTTTTCTTCCACCTGGTTGGTGAGGGATTCCACGTAAAAGGAGCCGCCCAGGGGATCGACCACGTTGGTGACCCCGGTTTCCTCTTCCAGGATCTGCTGGGTGCGCAGGGACAGCAGCGCGGCTTCTTCGGTGGGCACGGAGTAGGCTTCGTCGTAGGAGTCCACGTGGAGCGACTGGGCGCCGCCCAGCACGGCGGCCAGGGCATGAAACGCGGAGCGGGCCACGTTGTTGAGCGGCTCCTGCCGGGTGAGGCTCACGCCCGAGGTCTGCACGTGGCAGCGCATCCAGGAGGAGCGGGGATTGGTGGCGCCAAACCGGTATTCCATGATGCGCCGCCACAGTCTGCGGGCCGCGCGGATACGGGCGACTTCCTCAAAGAAGTCGTTGCCGATGGACCAGAAAAAGGCCAGCCGTTCGGCGATCCAGTCCGCGTCGTGGCCTCGCGCCTGGAGCGTTTCGATGGTCTGGATGGCGTTGGCGAAAGCCACGGCCGTTTCCATTACGGCCGAGGAGCCGAATTCGCGGAGGTTATAGCCGTTGATGGTGATGAAGTTCCACAGGGGCGCGTTTTGCCGGATGAATTCGATGTTGTCGCACTGCACCCGGAAGCAGGCGTCCGGCGGTATGTATTCGGGGCCGCTCCGCACCACTTCTTCCAGGGTGATATCGTTCTGCACGCTGCCCTTGAGCTTGTCCCAGGGGATGCCGCGCCGTTCGGCCAGGGCCAGGTACATGGGGAACAGGATGGCCGTATTGGACGGGTAGTGGCTTACCAGGGACACGGTTACTTCGTCCAGAGGGATGTCCTTGAAGAGCAGGTCCATGTCGTCCACGGTGTCGATGGCCACGCCGCACATGCCCACCTGGCCCAAGGATACGGGATCGTCGGAATCGTACATCTGGATGGTGGGCAGATCGAAAATGATGCTGATGCCCGTGGCGCCGTGGTCGAGCAGGAACTTGATGCGCTTGTTGGTTTCCTCGGGCCCGCCGAACCCGGCCAATTGCCGTTTGGTAAAGGCGCGCCCCCGGTACATGTTGGCGTGTACGCCGCGGGTGTAGGGATCGGCCCCGGAATTGCCCAGGTCGCGTTCGTAGTCGAAGTCCGGATTGCTCAGGGGAGAATAGAGCATTTCCCGCGGAATTTCGGAACCCAGCACGGTGCGGTGCAGCGCGGACCAATTTTCCTTGTCGCGCGGCCGCACGCAGTCATCCTTCCAGCTTTCAAAGACCTTGTTCAGCCGGTCCAGCGCTTCCTTGTTGTACAGCGGCGTGGTTTGCCTGTCCTTCAACCGCTCCCTGAGAATGTCCTTGATGGTCTGTGCGTTGTCCATGAGGCTAACCCTTTTGATAACGGTGAATTGGGGCCGTCTGGCGCGTCTCAGGATTGAGGCGGCTTTTCGGCGTCCCGGTCGAACATGTCCGCGTGGTCTTGCTTCCAGAGCGCTCCCCGGCGCTTGAACCATGATTCGGTGTTGGAGAGGTGTCGCCGCATCAATTTCCGGGCGGCGACGGCGTCCCTGGAGCTTATGGCTTCATAGATGTCGTAATGTTCCTGAAACAGGTTCCGCTGATCCTCGGGTTCGGTGAAGATCTGCTGGTGCGACAGGCGCGTGACTTCGGCGAACAGGTAGAAAATGGTGTTGGCCACGTGAAAGTAGATGTTGTTGTCGGTGGCCTTGGCGATGGTGATGTGGAACTCGGCGTCCAGCCCGTGCACGCTACGGCCCCGCGCCAGCTCACTGCGCATTTCCCGTATGATTTCATGCAGCATCTCCAGCCGCGCTTCGTCTATGCGCCGCGCCGCCAGACCCACGGCCCAGGTTTCAATGGCGGTCCTGAATTCGGCCAGTTCGATGATGCTGGAGCCGGAATCCCGGATGAGGGAGCAGAGGGGGTCCCTGAGCGCCTGTTCGCCGATATCGCGCACAAAGGTGCCGCTTCCCTGCACGGACTCGAGCAGGCCGGCGGATTCCAGGGCCTGGAGCGCCTCGCGGACCGTGGGGCGGCTTACCCCCAGTTTCTGGGCCATTTCGCGTTCGGCGGGAAGTTTGTCGCCGGGGCCCAGCTGACCCTGGGCGATGAGGTCGCGGATCTGCCGCATAATTTCTTCGGTGACCCGTTTTGGTTTTATGGGTTCGAACAAGGGCGCTCCTTGATTGGCCAAGTGGTAAGACCAATTTTTAGCACAAAGCTTTATTCCGTGCAAGAATGAAATGAGCCGTCGCCGGAAAATTGATAAAAAGCGTACGGGGTTTTCACGAAAAAAGCCGGTCCGCGTCCGGAAAACAGGAGCGCGGAACTGAAACGGAAACAGCGGGAAGCGCGGCGGAAATGAGCGGAAGAGCGGGGGAAGCGCGCGGAAGTTAGACGTCCGCCGTGGTGTGAACCGGCTTTTCATCCTCACTGGAGGCGATCAGGCTGTACATATGGGTCCGTTCGCTCACGTTTTTGAGCTTTTTCAGACCCCGGTCGTAGAGGGGGATCGAAGTCTCCACACGCCGGGCCGTTTCCGGCCCGATGAGTATATCCCCGTTCTTGGCGGCGCCCGCAAGCCGGGCCGCCAGGTTGGTGGCGGGGCCCGTGGCGGTGAAGGTTGTCCTGCTTCCCGTAACCCCTTGAAAATGGGTCATTCCTACGGAAGCCTCTCCCGAGTTGACGCCCATGTTGATGGAAATGGGATTGAACCGGCCCTGCAGTTCGCGGTTGATTTCCTCGGTCTTTTTCCGCACTTCCAGAGCGGCGTGCGCGGCGCGCAGCGCGTTCATCTTTTTCGCCCCCTGGAAAATCACCATAAGCCCGTCGCCCGCCGTTTCGTTGATATCCCCGCCATTGGAGTTGATGATATCCAGAAAGCTGGAGAAGTATTTCTCGATGATGAAGTTCACTTTTTCCCTGGTGAGCGCTTCGCTGATTTTGGTGTAACCGGCCACGTCCAGAAACAGGATCGATACATCTATGTCCCTCTTTTGAAGCGTCGGAGCTTCGGGATTCTTTTCCACGATGCGTCGGACCGTATCGGGCACGAACGGACGCAAGTGCCCCAGGATTAAATCCAAGGTGAGCTTTTCTTCCGACATTTTCCAGTGGCTGCGCGCGTTGATAATGAGGTTGGTGGCGAGTTCCGACAAATCCGTCAGAAGGATAAAGTCTTTCTCGGAGAGTGTATGGCCGTCTTCCACGATAACGTCCAGGACGGCCAGCGGTTTTTCTTCATCATGAATAGGCAGGGCGATTTCGCAGATCTTTTCCCGAAACCCATTGGCTTTGAGCGAAATGCCTGTTCCGTCATCCAATCTACACTGGAAGGCCATGGGTTCTATCAGGGCGTGCTGTACGGCGTCACGGGCGCGCTTGCAGAATTGACAATTTATGCGGTCTCTATGGATGGAACAGTGGAGAGGCCTGGTATAGCGCGCCGCGTCAGGATCGAACAAAAGCAGGCACGCTTCCCGGGCGCTTGGAACAATGGACTTGGCTTCGTCGCGAATCATTTCCAGGATCTCACCGATATCCAGCGAAGAAGTCAGTCGTTTTACAACCCGGAAAATGTTTTCGAACCGCTCCTTGTAGAGCGTACCCACGTCGACGGACCGACCCGTATCTGTTGCCGCGCTGACAGACGCCATGTATTGAATTATCCTATTCTAATCAAGATAATATATATTACCACCGCGTCATAAATATGCAAGCGGCTCGCTCGGGAAATTACCATGCGGGCGACGCAAAAATAAACGGCGCCAAAATAAAAACCCCACACGAACGTATCCGTATGGGGTTATGCAAAGCGCTTGACGCAGAATCCGGTTATAGCTGCGGCCGGGGGAGCAAACCCGCCATCTCGGCTATTTCAGGGACGCGTTCTTCCCACTCGATGGCCATAAGGTGCACGCCGGCGACGCCTTTCATTTCCCGGAGTTCCTGTATTTGCTCCACCGCGATTTTTATCCCCTCACCGGGTTGCCCTTTCTTATCAACGCCTTTCAGGCGATCGATGATAGCGTCGGGCACGTCCATGCCGGGAACAAGGTTTTTCATGTAGCGGGCCATACCGACACTCTTCATAGGCGTCACTCCGGCCAAAAGATGGACTTTTTCAGTGAGCCCCATATCGTTGGCCTGCGCGATCCATTTCCGGAATTTATCCATGTTGTAGATACACTGGGTTTGAATAAAGTCCACGCCGGCGGCTATTTTTTTAGCCAGCCGATGTACGCGGAACTCAAAGGGATCGGCGAACGGGTTGGCGGCCGCGCCGATAAAGAACTTGGGCGGGTTGGCCATTTCATGGCCGCTCATCAATTTGCCGTCGTCACGCATAGTCTTAACCATGCGGATGAGCTGCATGGAATCTATGTCATAGACATTCTTGGCGCTGGGGTGGTCACCGAACTTCTGATGGTCGCCGGAGAGACACAACATGTTGCGGATTCCCAACGCGTACGCGCCCAGCAGGTCCGCCTGCATGGCCAATCTGTTCCGGTCGCGGCACACCATTTGGTAGTTGGGTTCCAGGCCTTCCTGAATCAGGATGAGCGAAGCGGCCCAACTGGACATGCGCACCACGGCTGTCTGGTTGTCGGTGACATTTACCGAGTCGACAACTCCTTTAAGATGTTTCGCCTTTTCTCGCACCGCCTCGGCGCTGGAGTCCCGAGGCGGCCCGCATTCGCCGGTGAGAACGAAGTGGCCCGCAGAGAGTAGTTGTTCGAGTCTGCTTCCGGATTTCATTGCGCGAGATCCTCCCGTATCACCTTTCGTGGACCGCCGTCCCGGGCCGTAGTCCAGTCCTTCGGCGGCTGCACTTCTAGGAGCAGGTCCATCTTTCCCTGTTTGCTCAATTTTTCAACAATCAAATGCCAGATACAGTCCACCGACTTGTCGATTTCGCATTTCGCGTCAGCCGATCCCCCGCATGGACCGTTGAGCAGGCTTTTGCTGCAACGGGCGATCGGACACATGCCACCGAACTTGTGCACGACGCATGTTCCGCACCCGGCGCACCGTTCCGCCCAGACGCCGTGTCTCTCGGCGCCGCCCATAAACTCGGTGTTTACACCGGGCAGTATGGTCGCATCCGGGTAGCGTTCGGAGAGAAACTGAGGACCAACCCCACAGGCGATGGAAATAACGGCGTCGTAATCATTGATGACGTCGGCGACTTGATCGACGTATTCAGGATCGCATTGACGTTCGAGCGTTCGCTCGTCAACCTGCAGTTCTCTGCCTGCTTTCTTGGCGGCGATACGCAGTGAAGAAGCGAGAATTCCGACTTCCTTTACGCCTCCCACATTGCAGACGGTCACGCAACCCTTGCAGCCCAGCACCAGAACCTTATTCGCGTTCTGGACCATTTCGTTGATTTCATTCAAGGGTTTCCGTTCGGCCACGATCATGTTATCACCTCATTAAGCCGCTTTTTGAGCTTTCAGCGGGCTGGGCCCGAAGTTTTTGGCGCGCTCGACCATTTCTCTAACTATCTCGGCAAATCGGGGGCCTTGTCCGGACGAAAGGTTGAACATCTCGACCCTCTCGGGCTCGATCCCCAGCTCTTCCAATGTCTTCTTCACGTAATTCACGCGCTTGCGAGCCTTGAGGTTTCCCGAGATATAATGACATTCACCTTCCAGACAGCCGGCCACGAATACCGCGTCGGCGCCATCTTCAATGGCTCGCAGCAAATGAATAATGTCGACGCGCCCCGAACACGGGACATGTATGATTTTGACGTTCGAAGGATACTGCAACCGCATGGAACCTGCCAGGTCCGCAGCGGAGTACGCTCAATATTGACAACAGTATGCGAGAATCTCCGGTTCAAAATTTTCAGGCATGAGACTCCTCCTTAATGAATAGCGCGTCAGTTTTAGCGAGTATCTGCGCGTCAGTAAAATGCTGCAGGCTGATAGCCTTGCCGGGGCATTCGGCGACGCATGCGCCGCAGCCCTGACATCCGGATGGGTCTATAATGGCGTAGCCTTCTTCACCTATGTAAGGCACGTGATACGGGCACGTCCGCACGCAAGTCAGACAAACCGCGCACTTTTTGGAGTCGACCGTCGCTACCACTCCACCGACCATGATGGCTTTCTTGGAGAGCACGGTCAACGCTCGCGCAGCGGCGGCCTTGGCCTGCGCTATGGTTTCATCGATCGACTTCGGATAGTGCGCCAGCCCGGCCAGATAGAGTCCGTCGCTGGCGAAATCGACCGGTCTCAGTTTGGCGTGGGCTTCAATAAAGAACCCTTCGGCGTTCACGGGAACCTTGTACAATTCGGACAAGGCCTTATTGTCATTGGGCAATATGGCGGAGGCCAGCACGAGAATGTCGGGATTGATTTCAACAGGGCGCTGCAAGACATGATCCTTCGCCACCAAGGATAGCCCGCCATCGCCATTGGAGCTAACCACCGGCAGGCTCTCCAGATCGAACCGCATGAAGATGACGCCTTTTTCACGCGCCGCGCGGTAGAGGTCTTCCCGGAAGCCGTAGGAGCGTAAGTCCCGATACAGGATGAACACATCCATATCGGGTTTCATCTCTTTCAGGGTCAAGGCGCTTTCAAGCGAATGCGTGCAGCAGATTCGCGAGCAGTAAGGGCGCTCGGGAATACGGGAACCGACACACTGTATAAAGGCCGCGCACTGCGCGTCCTTGATTTTGGAATCGCCGTCCTTGAGCGCCTGATCGAACTCCAGCGCGGTCATAACCGCGTCATGCTGACCGTGCAGATATTCGGTCGGGTTATACTCGTGGCCGCCGGTAGCCATGATAGTGACGCCGTGTTCCAGCACGGTGGGTTCACCTGAACCATTCGTCGAGCTAATGGTCGTGGTGTAATTCCCCACAATACCGGCCATCGCGGTCACCTTACTCTGCAGTTGGACAGTGATCTGGGGATGGTTTTCAACCCGCGCTACAACGCTTTGCATATAGTCCTGAATGGGTTCGCCCTTCCAGGTGTTGCGCAGTTTGAGCGACACGCCGCCAAGTCGATCTTCCTTTTCCACGATGGTAACCGGAAAACCCTGATCGGCTAGGCCGAGGGCCGCTTCCATGCCGGCGACGCCGCCGCCGATTACCAGACCCGACGGGGTGAGGCCGAGGGCGACCTGATGAAGAGGCTCCACCAGCGCGGCCTTGGCTACGGCCATCCGGACCAGATCCTTGGCCTTTTCCGTGGCCGCCTCGGGGTTGTTCATATGTACCCAGGTGTTTTGATCGCGGATGTTGGCCATTTCAAACAGATACTTGTTCAGGCCCACCTCGCGGATGGTTTCCTGGAACAGAGGTTCATGGGTGCGCGGAGAACAGGAAGCCACGACCACCCGGTTGATTCCTTTTTCCTTGATAACATCCTTCATGCGGTCCTGGGTGTCCTGGGAGCATGTGAACAGGTTGTCTTCCACGTGGACCACATGCGGCAGGGTTTTGGCGTATTCGCGAACGTTGGGAATGTCAGCCACGCCCCCGATATTAATGCCGCAGTTGCAGACAAACACGCCTATTTGCGGCTCCTGTCCTATAACGTCCAGTTCGGGAGGCAGATCCTTCACCTTGGTCAAGGTGTTGCGAGCCGAGGACAGATCCTTGGTGGCCATGCAGGCCGCCGCGGAGGCTTCCATAACCGATTGCGGGATATCCTTGGGACCCTGGAACGCGCCGCAGACAAAAATACCTTCTCGGTTGGCGCTTACCGGAGTAAAACTCGAGGTGGCGGCAAAATCATGATCGTTCAGTTCAATATCAAGCTTGTCGGCTAGCTCGAGTATTCCCTTGCTGGGGGACAAACCGATTGACAGCACCACCATATCGAAGATTTCTTCCTCAAGCGCGCCGGACTCGGTTACGTACTGGATACGGAGATTATCGTTGTCGGCGGCCTCGATACTGTGAATGCGGGACCGGATGAAGCGCACGCCCTCTTCCTCGGCGCGCCAGTAATATTTTTCGAACTCTTTTCCGTACGTGCGCATGTCCATGAAGAAAATTGCGGCGTCGAGCGGGTAATCAGCGTGTTCCTTGGCGATCACCGATTCTTTGATGGCGTACATGCAGCACACCGCGGAGCAGTAGCTATGATCGCATTTGTTGATATCACGGCTGCCGACACATTGCAGCCACGCGATTTTCTTGGGGTCTGAGTGGTCGGAGGGCCGCACCAGGTGTCCCTCAAAAGGTCCGGAGGCCGACAGAATGCGTTCGAACTCCATACTCGTGACCACGTTGGGGTGGCTGGCGTAGCTGTAGTTTTCGAATTGGCTTGGATCGAACGGCTCGAATCCGGGCGCGAGGATCACGGATCCGACCTGAACAGTTCGTTCTTTGGCCTTTTGTTGGTGATCGACGGCTCCGGCCAGGCAAGCCTCGACGCACTGGTAGCATTCGGAACACACGCCGCACTTGAGACAGCGCGCGGCCTCCGCTTTTGCTTCCTCTTCATTAAAGCCCAGCGCGATCTCGTTGAATCCTCCCTGCCGCTCACTGAGTGAAAGCTGACGCATGGGAGTGCGGGCCCACTTGGGCTCATTTTCAGGCTCTACCTTAACGTACGACCAGTCTTTCTCACGGTTCTCACGAAGGTCCATGCCGCGGAGGTAACGGTGAATACTTTCAGCCGCTTCTTTTCCGCTTTCAACCGCTTCGACCACCGAACGCGGGCCGTAAAAGACGTCTCCGCCAGCGAAAACGCCGGGTATCGGCGTTTCCAGGGTGACCGCGTCGGCGGCCAGACCGCCTCGGGGCGTTGCCTGGATATCCTGGCCTTGCGTAAACGATAGATCTGCCGCCTGTCCGATGGCTACGATGATCGTGTCGCCGTCCAGGGTGGTGGTCTGTGTTTCATTATATTTGGGATTGAACCGGCCGTCTTCGTCAAAAACCGCCGTGCACTTCTTGAGCTTGAGTCCGGATACCTTTCCGTTGGCGCCGTTGAATTCCAGGGGGCCCCACCCGTTTTCAATTTTAACCCCTTCCTCCAGGGCCTCTTCGATTTCATAATCCCAGGCGGGCATTTCGTGACGCTGTTCCAGACATACCAGCGTAACATCCTCAGCGCCGGACCTCAACGCGGAGAGGGCCACGTCGATAGCGACGTTGCCGCCGCCGATGACGATGGTCTTTTTGTTCAGCTTAGGCGGTTTTCCCAATGACACGTCACGCAGAAAATCAACGCCTTTCAACACGCCTGGAAGGTCTTCACCCGGAACATTGAGGCCTCTGCTCACGTGGAGGCCGGTCCCCAGGAATACGGCGCCGTAACCGTCCTTCTTAAGGCTGTCCAACGTGATGTCTTTGCCGAACGTCACGCCGGTCTTCATTTCCACGCCCATGTCCTTGATGGTCTGAATTTCCGCGGCCAGGACATCGCGCGGCAGGCGATAATCGGGTATGCCGACGGCCATCATGCCGCCCAGGACATCCAGTTTTTCGAACACAGTGACTGTGTAGCCTTTCCAGGCAAGGTAATATGCCGTCGTAAGGCTGGCGGGTCCCGATCCGATAATGGCGACCTTTTCGTCGAATTTCTCTTCCGGCGCGGGTACGTATCGTTTGTCGGCCTTCATATCCCAATCGGCCGCAAACCGTTTCAGGTATTCAATGCCCACCGGATCGTCAAATTTGCCTCTGGTACAGTTTTGTTCGCAAGGATGGTGGCACACGCGGCCGCAGGTAGCCGGGAAGGGGTGTTCCTGCTTGATCAGTTTGATGGCTTCTTCGTATTTGCCTTGCGCTATAAGGGCGATATAGCCCTGGATGCTGATATGAGCCGGGCAGGTCGCCTTGCAGGGAGCGGTACCCATTTTATGGATGGAGTAGGCGCTCGGCATGGCCTGCGGATAAAGTTTGAATGCGGCCTTGCGGCTGCGCAGTTCCTCATCGAATTCGTTGGGTACATCTATGGGGCAGACCTTGGCGCACTCACCGCATGAGGTGCATTTGCTCATGTCTATGAAGCGAGGCTTTTCCACGATTTTCACATCGAAAGCCCCGGCCTGGCCTGAGATCTCTTCGATCTCCCCCAGTGTGATCAGTTCTATGTTCAAATGGCGGCCTGCTTCGACCAATTTGGGCGAAATGATACACATCGAGCAGTCGTTGGTGGGGAAGGTTTTGTCCAGTTGGGCCATAACCCCACCGATAGCGGGATTCCGTTCTACAAGATATACGTAGTATCCGCTCGAGGCGAGGTCCAGCGAGGCCTGGATGCCCGCTATGCCACCGCCGACCACCATTACGGCTCCTATCGTATTTGTCGGGTCCTGCATTGGTTTGATACCCCTTCCTCTTTGTTGTCGCTGTTCGGTCTTACGCTAAAGACCTTTATAAAAAAACGCTTCGGGAAAAACGGTAATTTACAGCTTTTTATAGAAAGCGACCCTGCCGGGTAGTTTAAAAAGCGCGCCGTTGGCGTCTCTTAAGTCCTTGCAGGTATATGATACAGGTTGAAGGCGTTACTAAATAGCTTCTAAACATAAATATGTGTATATAACAGGCGAAAAAATCTATCAAGCGGTTCCCCCTTTTTCAAACAAAGAACAGCTTGATAAGCTTATGAGAAGGAAGCGCGCGCAAAAACGCGCGCTTCACAGGAGACTAGGTTAGAACAGGCCTTTTACTTTGCCGCTTTCGACATCCACATCAACTCGACGGAAAGCCGGGTTGGAGCCGGTGCCCGGCATCAGGCTAATGGTGCCGGCGACGGGAACCACAAAACCGGCGCCGCCATAGGTCAGAACGTCGCGCACATAGAGCTTCCAGCCCTTGGGCACGCCTTTGATATTCGGGTTGTCGGAGAGCGACAGGTGCGTTTTCACCATGCAGGTGCCAAGTTTCGACAGCTCGGAGTCTTTTTCGATGCGAGCGGCCTTGCTGTTGGCGTCGGGGGAGTATTCGACTCCGTCGGCGCCGTAGACTTCCTTGGCGATCAGTTCAATGCGCTTGCGCAAGGGCATTTCCAGGTCATACAACAACTTGAACTCATTTTTCTCGCTGCAAGCGTCGATGACCGCGTCGGCGAATTCCAATGCGCCTTCACCGCCCTTTTCCCAGTGTTTGGAAAGGGCCACGCGGGCTCCGGCGGCTTCGGCCAATCTTCTGACCGCCGCGATTTCGTTATCGGTATCGGTATAGAACGCGTTAATGCAGACGACCGGGTTGATGCCAGCCTTCTTAACGGTCTTGATGTGATGTACCAGGTTCTCGCAGCCTTTTTCCACCCAGCCGACATTTTCCGAACCGTATTCCGAGGGCATGGGTTTTCCAGGTACCGGGATGGGCGCGCCGCCGTGGCATTTAAGAGCGCGGATGGTGGCCACAACGACCGCCGCATTCGGCTTCAGGCCGGAGAAACGGCATTTCAGGTTCCAGAATTTTTCAAAGCCGATGTCGGCGCCGAATCCGGATTCGGTCAGGTGATAGTCGGACAGTTTAAGACTTACGCGGTCGGCGATGATGGAACTCTGGCCGATGGCGATATTGGCGAAAGGTCCGGCGTGCACGAAGACAGGCTGACCTTCAATGGATTGCAGAAGGTTGGGATTGAGCGCTTCAGCCATCCAGGCTGTCATGGCGCCGGCGACTTCCAGGTCGGAGGTGGTTATGGGATTGCCTTTTTTATCATAGGCCACCACGATCTTGCCCATGCGTTCGCGCATGTCCTTGAGGTCCTTGGCGACGGCCAGGATAGCCATGACTTCGGAGGATACCGCGATGCCGAACTTGGACTGCATCATGTATCCATCCATTCTGCCGCCCATTCCGATGATGATGTTACGGAGAGACTGGGCGCAGAAGTCGATGATCCAACCCATTTCCACGTTGGTGGGGTCGATGTCCAGCCGGCGTATTCCCGAAAGGCGCTGCAGTTGTTCGTCGTCATAGTTACGTTCGTGCTGCATGCGGGAGGTCATGGCCACCATCGCCAGGTTGTGGGCGTTCATGATGGCGTTGATGTCGCCGGTCAGTCCCAGGGAGAAAGGGGTAAGGGGAATGCACTGGGCCAAACCGCCGCCAGCGGCCGATCCCTTGATGTTCATGGTGGGGCCGCCCGAGGGCTGGCGAATAGCAGCCGACACATTGACCCCTCGCTTGCCCATGCCTTCGAGCAAGCCCATGGTCGAGGTCGATTTTCCCTCACCCAGCGGCGTGGGGGTGATAGCGGTCACGTCGACATATTTTCCGTCAGGTTTGTCTTTGAGACGGTCCAGAACCTTGGCGAAATCGACTTTGCCAACGTAATGGCCATGCGGAAGCAGTTCTTCCTTTTCCAGACCGAGCTCATCGGCGATCTGGTAAATGGTCTTCATGTCTTTCTCAGCAGCTTCTGCAATTTCCCAATCCGCATGTTTGGTTGGATCTAATGGCATCTCCTATCCTCCTTTAAAAAAATATCGTCACGTCAAGAGTAAAACCGGCTTGCGGAGCGGCAATTTGGGCCGTGTCCCGGTGGACCCGATAAGACCTTCATCGCCTCCTGAACCAACAACACCGTTCTATCCGGAAACGTTGACCGGCGCGATCGAATTCGTTACCGACCTTCCATGAGGCGGCCGAATAAAAAAAGCTGGCGGGAAGCCGTATATGCTTTGCGCCAAATCTCACAAACCATAGATGCGGTTGCAGATAATGTCAAGACAAAAGGAAGCGATAAAAGGGGCGGGAACAGGTGGTTACACTGAAATAAGGCGGTCGGTTGGCGGCGTATCCCGTCGGGGAAAAGGGGACGCTTACTCAAGAAATTCAAGCGTCTTGTATCCCGCTTTTATGAAACCACGCGGCGTTGTCAGGAATTCAAACAGGACGTTACCTGGGCGAGGATTCCCGCGTCGGTGAAACCGCGCAGCGAAGGGGCGCCCGACCTGCACGATGAAGCGCAGTTGCCGCAACCCTTGCATAAGACTTCATTGATGACCGCTTTATGCTTTTCATTCAACGTAATGGCCTTATAGGGGCACACTTCGACGCACACGCCGCACCCAGTGCACAGAGACGGATTGACTTCGGCCACGACCCCCCCGGTTTTGACACCGGTTGAACACAGTATGATGGCGGCCCTGGCCGCGGCGGCCTGCGCTTGCGCTATGGCTTCATCCAAAGGCTTGGGGCTATGGGCCAAACCGCACATAAATATACCGTCCGTGGCAAAGTCCACAGGCCTCAACTTGACGTGCGCCTCGACGAAAAAGCCGTCCTCGTTAATTGGAACCTTGTAGAGCCTGCAGAGGCCGGTGTTGTCCGGCGCTATGATGGCGGAGGCCAAAACCAGAAGGTCCGCTTGAAGCCGCAATGGTTTTTGCAGCACATAATCGATGAATTCAACAATAAGCCCCCCTTCGCGCTCCTCCACACACAACCCCTGTTCCAGTTCGTAACGCAGAAAATGGATCCCTTCCATGCGCGCGGTCCGGTACAGATCTTCACGGAGCCCGTATGGCCGCATGTCTCGATAGACAATATAGATATTCATTCCGGGGTTGCGCCTTTTCAACGCCAGAGCCGAACTTATGGAATGCGCGCAGCAGACTTTAGAGCAGTAGGGGCGTTCAGGAATTCTGGACCCCGCGCACTGGATGAAAACCACATTTTCCGCTTTGTCGAGGTTGGAGTCGTCCTCCTGCAGCATCCGGTCCAGTTCCAGGGCGGTATGGACGCGTTCATCCCTCCCGTATAGATGGTTCCGCGGCTTGAGTTCGCCGGCGCCAGACGCGATGATGGTTACGCCGTGTTGGAGTTCCCGGCGTGTCGTCGGTCCGGCGACGGTGGTTTCGAAGGCTCCCACAAAACCTTCGACGCCGACCGGTTCGGCGTTCAGGATTACTTCTATGCGCCCATCGTTTTCAACGTCGCGGATCAGTTCGTTCACCAGCGGAGCGACCGGTTCGTTTTTCCAGGTTCGATATAAGTTGTTCGCCTGCCCGCCCAGGCGATCGCTTTTTTCCACCAGATAGGAATGAAAGCCTTGGTTGGCGAGGTTTTTTGCGGCCGTCATGCCGGCCACGCCGCCGCCGATAATCAGCGCGGATTGATTCACGGCCGATTCGCCTTCCGAAAGCGGCTGCAGAAGCGCCGCCTTGGCGACGGCCATGCGTACCAGATCCTTGGCTTTGCGGGTAGCCGCTTCGGTATCGTTGGAATGCACCCATGAACACTGGTTCCGAATGTTGGCCATTTCGAAAAGGTGCTTGTTGAGCCCAGCTTCGAGCAGCGTCTGCTGGAACAAGGCTTCGTGTGTGCGGGGGGTGCAGGCGGCGACGACAACGCGATTCAGCCGATGTTCCTGAATGGATTTGGTGATATGTTCCTGGGAGTCCTGCGAGCAGCTAAACAGGTTTTCTTCCACATGGGCCACGTGCGGTAGCGAGCGCGCGTATTCGGCCACCGCGGCGACATCGACCACTCCGGCGATATTGGTTCCACAATGGCAGACGAAGACCCCGATCCGAGGCGCGAGCCCTTGTATGTTTCGTTCCGTGAAAGGCGTCTGCTCGCGGGTCAGGGTTTTACGCCCTTTTGCCAACAGACCGCTCACCGCGGCCGCGGCCGCGCTGGCGTCGATAACGGATGAAGGGATGTCCTTGGGTCCCTGGTACGCCCCGCACATAAAAATGCCCGATCTGGTGGAACTGATCGGATCAAATGTGGTGGTAACCGGGTAATCGTGATCGCCGACCTCAATGTCCATCACTTGCGTCATCTGGCGGGATGTATGGGGAGCGCAAAGCCCGACAGACAACACGACCAGATCGAACTCTTCCTCCACTCGTTTTGAGTCGCGGTCGGTGTACCTCAACAGGAGAGATTTATCGTTTCCGGCGGCCTGGACGGAGGAAATACGCGACTTGACGAAGCGGACTCCGGCCTGGTCCCTGGCCCGATTGTAATAGCGTTCGAAGTCTTTGCCGTGGGTTCTAATATCGATATAAAAAATCGTGGTTTCCAGTCCGGGCGAATGTTCTTTGGCCACTAGGGCCTGCTTGATCGCATGGGTGCAGCATATTGAAGAACAGTACGATTTGGCACCTTTATGCACATCCCGCGATCCCACACATTGAATCCAGGCCACCTTGTGAGCGTCCGAGTTGTCGGCCGGATTTACTATATGCCCGCCAAACGGCCCCGACGGGCTCAGCATTCGCTCGAATTCGATGCTGGTG
>Ga0068712_1000916_pt1 | contig 48451 bp, 42 predicted proteins | sample MTBAKSrepl1MetaG_FD_62987 | JGI IMG/M metagenome (GOLD analysis project Ga0068712, IMG submission 62987) | Enrichment culture microbial communities from Arthur Kill intertidal strait, New Jersey, USA, that are MTBE-degrading - MTBE-AKS1... | ecosystem: Environmental > Aquatic > Marine >... | reverse complement strand
CATCTCGACCGGATCGTTCAGGCAGCCGAAATGATGGCGACAGTCATCGCATCCGGCCATAAAATTCTTATTTTCGGGAACGGCGGCAGCGCTGCCGACGCCCAGCATATCGCTGCGGAATTTGTCAACCGGTTCCGGATCGAACGCCGGCCCCTGGCGGCGTTGGCACTGACAACGGACACCGCCATCATCACCAGCATCGCCAACGACTACCATTTTGACGAAATTTTTGAAAAGCAGATCCGGGCACTGGGGAAAAAGGGGGATATCGCCGTAGGCATCAGCACCAGCGGCAATTCCCGCAATGTCATCCGGGCCGCCGCCGCTTCAAAAGAAACCGGGCTCCTGACCATCGGCCTGACCGGCCCCGGCGGGCGGCTGGCTGAAATGGTCGACCTTAATTTTGCGGTTGAATCGCAGACAACCGCCCGAATTCAGGAATCCCACACCCTGCTGGGGCATCTGCTCTGCGATCTGGTGGACCGGATTCTTTTTCCGGAAAATTTCCGATATGAAACCACCGATTCAACCGATTGAACTGGATCACATTAAAACGCACCCGCTTTCGGATCGCAAGAGCCTGGTTACGCTCGCTGACGCCGCCCGGCCCTGGCAGGAAGGGGGGTCATTTAAAGCATTTCTCGATTCCCTGCCGAACATTCTGGCCGGCGTCCATGTCCGCAAGGTCATAACGGCAATGGCAAGCGCCGTTAAGAACGGGAAGATCATCATCCTGGGCCTGGGCGCCCATGTCATCAAAGCCGGTCTCAACCCGGTAGTGGTGAACCTGATGGAACGCGGCATCGTCTCGGCTGTTGCCCTGAACGGAGCCGGGATTATCCATGACTTTGAACTGGCCCTGACGGGGCGGACATCCGAAGACGTGTCCGTCTCTTTAAAATCCGGCGACTTCGGCATGGCGACTGAAACCGGCGACTTTTTATGCAAGGCAATCCAATCCGCCGGTCGGCAGCAGATGGGAATCGGGGAGGCGGTCGGCCGATCCGTCCTCGCCGCCAATCTCCCCTTTGCCGGAAAAAGCATCCTGGCCGCCGGCGCCCGCCTGGGCATTCCGATTACCGTGCATATCGCCATGGGAACCGACATTATCCACATGCATCCGCAATTTGACCCGGCGGCAGCCGGGGAAGCCAGCCACCGGGACTTTCGCACCTTTGCCGGCATCGTTGCCGCCCTTGAAGGCGGCGTTTATTTAAACGTCGGGTCGGCCGTAATCCTGCCTGAAATTTTTCTTAAAGCGGTCAGCCTGGCACGCAACCTGGGGCATCGCCTGGACAGTTTTACCACCGTCAACATGGACTTTATTGCGCACTACCGCCCGCTGACAAATGTGGTCAAACGCCCCACCGCCCGGGGCGGACAGGGTTTCAATCTCATCGGTCATCACGAAATCCTGCTGCCCCTCATCGCCGCCGGAGTCATCGAAGCGCTTGGAACCCGTGCGTCTCTCTGATCCCCGGCCCCCGGCCCCCTGACTATATCGCTACGAATATTCATCAGGATTCTGCAACGGCAGCTTGTTATTGGTTTTATTGGGTCTGTTGGGTTTATTGGGTTCTTGGATTCCGGCTCCCGCCCTGGCGGGACCGGAATGACAATAAAATTGAGAATTAATAATTGATAATTAAAAAACTCAACGAACCCAACGAACCCAATGACCCTATAGCTCTAAATCGTTTGGGGGCGTTGGGCGGAGGTACGGTTGCATTTGTTGCGGCGCACTGCGGCCCAAACCCAATCAGGCTTTATGATTCTCCTTTTCGCGCAGTCGGGGCAGTGACTCCTTAGCCGCAAAAATCAGCAAAACCGCCGCCAGTAGATGCAGCGGCGCAAAAAACAGGAAAGTAACCGCAGCTCCGTAGGCGTTGGCAATGAGGCCGCCCAGGAGCGGTCCGGTGAACGCGCCGATTTCCCCGATGGTCCGGCGCATGGCCTGTAATTGCGCCCGGGTGCGGTAGGGAACGATGTCATAGGTATAGGTCGTCATGGAACCGAGCGCCATTCCGTTGGCGATTCCCAGCATGACCGCCAGAATCATCAGCCCCGCCGGGCCGGTCACCAGCGGGTAGAGACCGAAAGCGATCCCGGACAGCAGGGCCGGCGGAATGGTCGCCCATTTCCGGCCGAATTTATCCGAAATCACCCCGGCCGGAACGATCATGCCGAACGTAATGGCGCCGATCACAAAAAAGAGGAAACCCACCTGGGTTGCGCTGTAGCCCAGATCATCGACGACATAAATGGGGAGCATGCTGTTGAGGACCTCGGACCGCAGCATGGCGCCGAAAGTGGCCAGGATTAAAACCAGGTAGGTCCCGCGGAAATAAAGCTCGACCTGACTGAGCCGGCCGAAATTAAAAACCGCGCGCCGGGAAACGGGCGCACGCGCATGGGTTTCCCGGACCGTCGCCGATATGGCCAGCACCACCCCCGCCATGGCGGCAAAAATTAAAAACAGGCTCCGGAATCCCCAGGTGTCCAGGATAATGCCGCCGATGGCCGGTCCCAGCGCCGTTCCTGAAGCATGGATGCCGAACAGGGCGCTCATCTGGCGACCGCGCTGATCCACCTTGACCAGATCGATCGCCGCCAGTTCCCGGCCAAGCCGCCACAGGGTAAGGCCCACACCCCAGCAGAACTGGGAAAGCAGGATGATCCAGAAAGAAGGTGCAAATGCGGTCGCCACCGTACTGATGACGGCGGTGGCGGCCCCGATCATCATGCCCATGCGAAAACCGGTGCGGTCCAGCAGCATGCCTGAAGGAATCAGGGAAACGGCCCGCCCCAGAACCTGGGCGGTCACCACCTGGGCGGCCAGCCCCATGGAAACACCGAAGGTTCGCCCCAGCAGAGGCACCGCCGGAACGATCATCCCGATCCCCAGGGCCATGATCAGGGAAGGAAAATAGATCTGATAAACAGCCTGGCGGGCCTGTCGGGAAAGCATTTGCATCTATCGTTTATGAATCAAGGTCCTCGGGCCTGCAGCCATGCCCCGTCCCCGTATTATGGAATTATTTTATTGAAATTACATAAGATATGGATGGAGCGACTATAAAAAAGCGACAGCAGGGTGTCAAGAACAAAGAAATTGCTGAAATTCACACGCTTTTCAATTTTAGGCGAACGCTTGACATCCCCGTCAAAACATTGGAATATGGCCACGGATTTTTGGATTCTCTCCAAATTTATATGAAAATCCCCCATCCCCCCTTTGCAATGGGGGGCCACGGGGGGCTTTAATGATTCGTTGTGCCCACGCCGGGCATGGGGGTTAGTTGACAATCCGGAACCCTTTCTTCCAACGAATGGAGGCGAGAACCCAATTGCATAAATGGTATGCCCGGGGCAAAAGACCGGGAAATCTAAAATTGCTTCGATCAGGAGAAAAATTTAATGCCGATTTATGAGTTCTGTTGTAAAAAATGCAAACATGAGTTTGAATATCTGGTGATTGGCAGCGACCGGGCCGTCTGCCCGTGTTGCAAGAGTAAAAACGTCCGCAAGCAGATGTCCGCCTGCGGTTTTGTCAGTAAGGGCGGCGGCGGTGAAACCGTGCGCACTTCCGCGTCCGCATCCTCGTGCAGCGGCTGTTCGGCCGGCAGTTGTGCGGGCTGCGGGCACTGATGCCGGACGTCGTCAAAATAGGAACCAGGGGGAGCCAGCTCGCTCTCTGGCAGGCCCGCTGGGTGCAGTCCGCCATCCGATTGCGCAACCCTTCGCTATTGATTGAAATTGTTACCGTCAAAACCCTGGGGGATAAAATTCTGGACACACCCCTGGCCATGGTCGGCGGCAAGGGACTTTTTGTAAAGGAAATCGAAGAAGCCCTCATGGACGGCCGGGTCGATCTGGCGGTACACAGCTTAAAGGACATGCCGGCCGGCATCCCGGCCGGATTATGCATCGGCCCGATCCCACAGCGGGAGAACCCCCATGATGTTCTGATATCCAAATCCGGGCGGACTCTGGCTCAGCTTCCAGACGGCGCCCGCATCGGAACCAGCAGCCTGCGGCGCGCCGCCCAGCTTCTGCACATAAGACCGGATGTTGCGATTCTGCCTTTAAGGGGCAACCTGGACACCCGTATCCGCAAGCTTGAAACCGAAGACATCGACGCGATTGTGCTGGCGGCTGCCGGCCTCAAGCGCCTCGGCCTTGCAAACACAATTACCGAATACCTGGACAGTTCCATCATGCTGCCGGCCGTGGGCCAGGGCGCATTATGCCTTGAACTCAGAAAAGACGATGCCCGCATCGCTGAGGTGGTGGCAGGTCTCAATCATTCCGAAACACAAGCGGTGGTGAGGGGTGAACGGGCTTTTTTAAACCGCCTGGAGGGCGGCTGCCAGATCCCCATTGCCGCCCATGGCGCCGTCAATAACGGCCGCTTTTCCCTCCAGGGCCTGGTCGCCAATCTGGACGGGAGCGTTATCGTCCGGGATAAATTTTCAGGCCCGGTGGCCGAGTCCGCGAAAGTCGGAATCACCCTGGCCGAACGCCTGCTGTCCATGGGAGCGAAAGAAATATTGGACGAACTGAAAGCGAATGAACATGCACCCACCCAAAGGTAAAGTTTACCTCGTCGGCGCCGGTCCGGGCAATCCGGATCTGATTACCATCAGGGGCAAAGAGTGTATTCAAAAGGCGGATGTAATCATCTATGACTATCTGGCATCCCCTTTTTTTCTGAAATATGCACCGGCAACGGCGGAACTCCTCTATGTCGGCAAAAAAGAGGGGCGCCACACCCTGCCTCAGCCGGAAATCAATGACCTGATTATTAACAAGGCCCGCAAAGGACTCACCGTTATCCGCCTCAAAGGCGGCGATCCCTTTATTTTCGGCCGCGGGGGGGAAGAAGCCGAAGCACTTGTCAGGGAGCACATCCCTTTTGAAGTGGTTCCGGGAGTGACCTCCGCCATTGCAGCGCCGGCTTACGCCGGCATCCCCCTGACCCACCGGGATTTTACTTCCACCCTGGCCTTTGTCACCGGCCACGAAAACCCCGCCAAGAAGGAATCCAACATCAACTGGGAAGCCCTGGCCAAAGGCATCGGCACCATTGTCTTTTTCATGGGAGTCAAAAATCTGCCCCATATCACCGGCAAGCTGATGGCGCACGGCATGCCGCCCGACACGCCGGCGGGATTGATCCGCTGGGGCACAACCTCCCGGCAGATGACGGTTACCGGCACCTTGGATACCATCGTCGCAAAGGTTCAGGCGGCCGGTCTGAAGGCCCCGGCAGTCACGGTCATCGGCCGGGTCGTGCAGCTGCGGGAAACTTTAAAGTGGGCTGAAAACCGGCCCCTGCTGGGGAAAAAAATCGTGGTCACGCGCGCCCGCGAACAGGCCAGCGATCTGGTAAAAGAACTGTCCGAACTGGGAGCGGACTGTCTGGAATACCCCACCATCAAGGTCGCCCCGATTGATGACCGGACCCTCCTGGATCGTGCCATCGAAAACCTCAGCACCTATGCCTGGTTGATTTTTACCAGTGTCAACGCGGTGGATTTTTTCTTTAAATACCTGTTTGAAAAAAATAAAGACGCTCGCGCCCTCGGCCGCCTGCAGACCGCTGCCATCGGCCCGGCAACGGCGGAGCGGCTTTTCAGTTTCGGCATCCGCAGCGATATCGTCCCTCCCACTTACCGGGCTGAATCCGTTGCGGCCGCTTTTGCCGGCATCGACATTAAAAACAAAAAAATACTCCTGCCGCGCGCCCGGGAAGCCCGGCCGGTCCTGCCCGCTGAGCTGGCGAAGATGGGCGCCGTGGTGGACGACGTTCCGGTCTATTGCACCCTTGCGGTCAGCGACAATGCCGACATGCTCATCCGGCAGCTTGAGGATAAAGAGGTCGATCTGATCACCTTTACCAGTTCCTCAACGGTAAAAAATTTCAAGGCCCTCCTGCCGCCCGAAAAATTTAGTCTGCTTTTAAAGGATGTCGCCATTGCGAGTATCGGGCCGATTACTTCCGAAGCCGCTCAAAAACTGGGTTTCAAGGTTCACATCACCGCCGCCGACTATACCATCCCGGGGCTGTGCCACGCCATTGAACAATACTTTAGCGATAGCAAACGAAAATATATCAATTGATTCATCGGGGTGTGGCCTCCTGGTCCGGCGGCAAACCGGCGGGCATGAAGAAGCGCATTGTATCAAAGGGCGGTAGCGCATCCAGCGCCGTTATTGAGGACAGGCGTTAAACAGATGATCGGATATCTTGATACCAGCAGCCTTGTGAAATTATATGTAGGGGATTTGATTCTATCCATTTAGCATCCGCCTTAATTCTGCGGCGAGAATTATCCGCTCCAATCGCTTTCTCCTGCTTTGACGATAATCTTCAAAAAGCATCCAAACTTGAAAACCTTAATCATGTGTGAGTGACCACCTATATAGATTACTTGCAGATTCTGCAGGAACTTTTTTAAAAAATGTTTGAAGCAGTGAATTCCGTAAAAGACAATTCTTGCATTGCGATGTTTCACCACATGGTTTGCTTTCTATTATTGCGTTAACACAACCGGTAATTTGCCCGAAGGATTTCTCCACAAAGGTATCGAGTGCGCTGTCGAATAGCTTAAGAAAAAAATCATTATTTATGTTTTACAAAGATTTCATTAAATACTGCATATAAAGATGGTACTACGAAAAGCACCATAATGGTTGATGCCATAATGCCGAAGACGATACTGGTGGCAAGTGGGATCAGGATTTGAGCTTGCATGCTTTTTTCCGATAAAAGCGGCATCAGACCGACGATTGTCGTTAATGAAGTCAGCGTAATAGCACGAAAACGATTGCGGCTGGCCTGCCGGACGGCCTCCGAAAGAGCGAGACCTTCCCGTTTCTGGATTTTGACAAACTCGACCAGCAGAATAGAATTGTTCACCACGATTCCTGCCAAAGATGCAAACCCAACCAGGCTTGGCATACTCAACCGGATTCCCATAAACAGATGCCCCCAGATTACACCGATGGCAGCCAGGGGGATCGTCATCATGACAATAAACGGCTCACTATAACTGCGAAATTGAAAACTCAACAAAATAAAAATGCCGATTAAACCGATCAGAAAACCGCGCCTTAAGGAAACCGCAGTCTTGGCAGCCTCTTTGGACTGCCCTTCGATGGAAACCCTCACAGATGGATAGCGGCGGTTAAAATCCGGCAAAAACTCCAACTTTAGTTTGCCGATAATTTCAGCCGCATTTGTAATGCGTGTATCGATATCCCCCAGGACCGTTATCGTTCGCTGACCATCCACCCTGGCTATTCTGGCATATCCACGTCCCATATCTAAATTTGCAACGGATTGGATGGGGACTTGCTTCCCGTTGGGAAGGGATAACCGAAAATTTTCTAAATCCGATAAACTGGTTTGATCGGATGACGATAACCCCACATCAATTTCATAGGATTCTACACCGACCTGAATCTCATAGGCTGTGACACCATGATACGCAGCCCGAAGTTGAGCAGCGATATTGCGGGCATTTAACCCCAGTGCGGTAGCCCCTTCTTTTAAACGGATGCGCATCTCTGGTTTTCCTGGACGAAAGTCGTCGGAGATGTCAAACACGCCTTTAAACCCCCGGAGCCACCCCTGCAGCTCCAATGCGCCCGTTTTTAATATCCCAAGATCGGATCCGTTCAAACGGAATTCTAATGGAAGCCCCCCTGGGGTGATAGATGGTTCGGCAAACTTTAGGCTGATAATGTCTGGAATGTTTTCAACCTTTTGGCGCCAAAGATTAAAAATGTCGTCAACCCTCACGCTTCGTTCTTCTGCCTTTAAAAGATCTGCGGAAATTGTTGCTACATGCGGGCCGGTTTCATAGGCGTCAATGTTTTTATTGTATTGAACCATCACATTTTTAATCAGCCTTTTTTTTTCCTGCTGCAGGGGCGAATATGTCTCGTTTATTTCAGTAAGCGCATCATTTATCCGTTTCACCACAGCCTCGGTTCGCTGCAACGGGGTGCCCTGTGGGAGAAGGATGCGGGCCTCAACGACATCTCCATCAATGTCCGGAAAAGCCTGAAACTTCAGAATGCCACCCGCAACCATTCCAAGGGAAATGATAAAAAGCGCCAACATGGATGCTAAAAACATATACCGCCACCGAACGCTTGCATCCACCAGACGCCCCAGCACATTTTCGCGCACCCATTCAAACCTGCTTTCAAACCAAAGTCTGAATCGATTTTCCTTTTTGATACCAGTCTTCAAACGTGTATGCGACAGATGATGCGGCAAAATCCAGAAGGCTTCAACGATGCTCACAGAAATCACCAGGATCAACATAACCGGCATGACCCGCATTACCTTTCCAATTTCTCCCGTTAAAAAAGAGATCGGCCCGAATACAAGAACGGTCGTGGCAAAGGAAGATAGAACACCTGTCTTGACCTCTTTGGTTCCTTCAATGGCTGCCTGCAGGGGGGATTTGCCGGCACGGAGATGGGAAGCTATATTTTCTGAAATCACAAGAGCATCATCCATCAGGAGCCCGAGTGCAAGGAGAAGACCTACCATGGTAAACATATTGATGGAAAAATTGATCAGCGGCAAAAAGAAAAATGCCCCTAAAAAAGAAACCGGAAGCCCCATCGCTACCCAAAAAGAAAAGCGCAGATTAAAGAACACCCACATGGTTAAAAATACGAGCAATAGCCCCTGCCAGCCGTTTTTAACCAGCATCAGCAGTCGATCCCGAACGATCGAGGAGGCATCCTGAGTCAAGACAAACTGAACAGCCGGGGGTTTGCGTTTTTCCTCCTTTTCCAAAAAATCCTTGACAGCGTCAAACACCCTTAAGGAATCCTGTGACTTTGTCTTTAAAATTTTAAGCAGACCGGCTCTTTGCCCGTTGATCGTAATTTTTTCTTCATCCAGTTTGAATGTGTCCTGAATGGATGCGATATCTCCCAGTCGAATTTCTGCGCCACTCCGGCCGCCGATGATTACCAGACCGGCCAGATCATCAGCAGAGCGCCGTTCGTCCGTGAAGCGGATAAGCACATCCTGCTGATTGGTCTCTACCGTTCCCAAAGGCAGATCAACGCTCTGCCGCTGGATGTTGTCGGCGATATCTTTGATGCTGATCCCATATTGCATCAGATGCTGCAGAAACACCCGGACCTGAAACTGATGCTCTGAAAATCCTTGAATTTCAACCAGAGAAATATCTTTCGACAACTGCAGCCGGTCTTTTAAATCCTCAGCATATGCTTTCAGGTGCACCGACGACAGGGGGCCGGTAACGGCAATCGATACGACTGGCTCGGTCAGGCCCATTTCTCTGATGACAGGTTCTTCCGCCTCAGCCGGAAAAGAGTCGATGGCATCCACTTCTGTTTTGATATCGCTTAGAAAAGTTTGGAAATTTTTCCCCTCCTGCATCCGGACGATAACCTTGCCGATATTTTCCCTGGCTTCGGATCGAACCTCATCCACATAATTTACCCCGTCAATGGCCTCTTCGATTCGACGGCAGATCGACTCCTCGATATCCTCGGCTGAAGCGCCGGGATATGCCACTGATACTTCAACTTCATCGGCGCTGTAATCCGGAAAGGTTTCCCGTCGCAGCGAAGCGATGCTGAAAATGCCCATGACGAAGAAGACGGCCATCAGCAGGTTTGCCGCAGTGGGATGTTCCGTAAAAAAACGAATCATGGCAGCACCAATGGATTACTTTATTGTTTCAGTTCCGGAAGCCTGCAAAATGAGATGCTGTGAAAGCGCCTTGTCTTCTACAGGCTTAAGAAGCATGCCGTCAATCGCCGGCGCCAGGTCCGACACGATCAGCCATTGACCCTCAGACAGGCCGTCTTTGACCGCATAGAAATCCGTTTGGGCAAAATCGATGACGACTTTATTTCTAACAAGTCGATTATCGGGATCTGCCGTATAGACCTGGCCTTCATGCAGAGCCGACCTTGGGATGATGATTTTCCGGGGAAGCGGTCTGCCTTTTAGTTCAACCTCGCAGAACATATTGCGCACCAGAGGCGGACGAACCCCGATCTGGATCTTATCATAGGGGTTATCCACCGCAACGATAATGCCCACGGTGCGTGTCTGCGGATCAATGGTGGCATCGGCTCTGACAAAGCGTGCATCCCATTCGGCTTCAAGGTCACCGATTTTTAACCTGACCCGGGCCGTTAACTGGAAGATGTCTTGCAGGGTTTTAAAATCCAAACGGGCAAACGAGGTAGTCTTTCCTATGGATTTTAACAGATTGATCATTTTATCAATAGATAGTTGCGCTTCTATTTCGGCGACATCCGTTCCATCCGCGCCTGCCAGAACCTGCCCCTTTTGAACAAACTGGCTTTTTTCAACTTTAATCTCAGTAATGCGACAATTAAAGGGCACCCGGATAGTGGTATATTCAAGGTTTAGCTTGGCTGTTTCCAGATTCACCTGGTTCATCGCCAGGTTGGCAGTTAGTGCTTTTCGGTTTGCCGGGACCAGGTTTAATGCATTTCTTAAGTTCTGCACCTTTGTCAGCTGCAGGTAATACGCCGCTTGTTCCTTTTCATAATCTGATTCTGAAATGATTTTCCGTTTGAGAAGCTGTTCTTTGCGTTCAAGCTCTTTTCGGCTCAAGCCCAATGTCTTTTCTTCGATCTCAAGTAAACTCTTTTGATTCCTCTCAACCGTATCAAGCTCTTCCAGCTGCGCTTTGATACTCTCAATGTTTGATTCTGATTGGGCAATCGCCAGCTGATAAGGGGTCGGGTCAATCTTCATCAAGACGGTGCCGGCTTTGACAATCTCACCTTTTTCCAAGAGCAGGCTGACGTCGACGATCTTACCGCTGACTTCCGCAACCGCCTGCCAGGTTCGACCGGGTTCGACATGTCCGTATCCGACGGCACGAGGAATGATATCCACCGGCGTAACCTTTATCACGCGGACGTGGCGAGCTTCTTCGCTAATGGGAAGCTTTTCAGGCCCCTTTCGGCTGCGCACCAGAAATATCACGATTATAACCGCAACAATAACCGGAACCACGACCGCAATCCGTTTTATAAAGACTCGTATGTCCATTCAGATACCTTTTATTGCTCTAAGCGCTTTTTTCAGATTTTTTCAAAAAAGACAGCCAAATTGACCGTAGCAAAAAGACAAATAGCAAAATGGCCCCCCCGGCAAAAACAACATCCGGCACCAACCTGGCCCAACTTAGGGTGCGCATGACAGGACCCGAGGTAATCTCCGGGCTTCTGGCAAACCACAACCCGTATTTTACGGCATAAAAAAATTGATAAAAACCCGCAGGAATCAAACTGAAGACCGCCATGCTCACCAGGCCTCCGTTAAGCCCCCAGAAGCTCCATTTGAGCATTATGTCGGACCAGGAAGCCCGTGATACGATATGGCGTACCGCAAAAAGTAGCAGCGAGATAGCCAGCATGCCGTAGACACCAAAAAGTGCCGTATGGGAGTGTATGGGCGTGGTATTGATCCCCTGGGCATAATAGAGAACGATAGGCGGGTTGATTAAAAAACCGCCAAAAACCAGTACGCCGAATGTCAGAATAAGAAAGAATAAAAATATCGCTCTTATTTTCGGATTCGTCATGTTGGATGAACTCCTGTAGTTGTTTACGTTGAAAAATATTCTTTATCAATCGGGCAGCATCTGCCTCAAATTGCTTTCAATATCATGGTAATGTAATGATGAAGCAAAGATATCGGGCTTGAAACCAAGACTCCTTATTTTTTACGACCACAACTCAATGCGGTGGCCTTCAGGATCTAAAAAATAAAATGCCCGTGCGCCCCATATGGGTCTAATTTCGCTTGTCTTTACTCCACGATCAATTAGACGGCCATGCGCTTTTATAACGTCGTCAACCCTCCATGAAAGGGTAATGCCGCTGCCGCTTGCGCTTTGGATTGATGTAGCGGCGGCATTAGCGATGCTTAAAAATGATTCACACGTCAGGTGAAATTCCACCAGCCATTCTGTTTGGTGATGAATCGTCAATTCCAGGACATCTCGATAAAACCTGACCGTAGCTTCCCAGTATCGACAATACAGGATCGTATTTGTACGCTTAATATCACAAATAAACATGACGTTCCGGTGGAGTACTTCTGCTATATGTTATCAAAAAAATTTTAATTTAGCTTCCGTAAGTTCTGGACAATGTATCGATTAAGTTATGAAACGATTCGTGCCGACCTTCGCCGATTTCTTCTTTTTCCAGGCGATCGAACTGCTCAACCAGCCGGTCCTGCTCTTCTTTTGCCAAAACGTTGTCCGCCATTTGAAATAGAACTGTATTTTCTTTATGGATGTGGTTTCTTAAAAGGTCAATATACAGTCCGGCGGTTTCCGCAAACTCGCTGAGGGCTTTCGTTGATTCGTCTGACAGTTTTTTCTTAATTTCACGCATTTGTCGAACGTATTTGCGGCCGGTTTCGTGTTCAGTCAGCATCACGCCGATGGGTCCTCCTTCGCGAGGGACTCCGGCTTTTTGAAGCGCCGGAAATAGGAATTTTTCCTCTTTACCGTGGTGGCAGGTATCGATAAATTCTTTAAAAAAATCCAGGATATCATCAAGATGTTGCGCCGGAATAGACGCCGGCGACGCCATGATCCCACGAATTTTTCCAAACACTCCGAGCATGGTCAGGATGCCTTCGTGTTCGGCTTTCAATACTTGTGTCGGTGTCATTGGCTTTCTCCTTGAATGAAGCATGAAATATCTGTTGGTGTCAATTCGGATTTGGCGCCTTTATGATCAGAAACATAGCGTTTTCCGGACCGTTGTTTTTGATATTCATCGGCGTATGGATCACCACCGGTAGAAGATGCCCCTCTTTTGCCGCTGTATCCGTTCCGTATAAGTTAATGATGATTTCGCCCTTTAGAACCAGAATATGAACATCGGCATTTGCACTATGGGGCGGTACGCTTTGACCGGGTTTCAGGGCTGCCTGCATGATAAGTATTTGATCTTTGTCAACAAGCTTTCTTCTACCCATTCCTTCGGCCTGATAGGGAATGTTTTCCAGTATGTTTTGCATATTTTCCTCCTGCATTTTGAGTGTCGGGTTGATAGGATTACAGAAAAAATTGGTGCTGCGCTTTTTACTCGGCGTGATGCGATGCTCCTTTTTTAAGCAGACCATGAATACCTTCAGCATAGTGAGTGAACTGGACATAGGCCTCGACAAATTCACGACCGGCCGCCATGCTTTCGTCGGCATGTTGGCGGGTTTTCATCACGCGGTCAAACCGCTCTCTAATCCCTTTATCAAGGGCCTGGGTTAACACATTGGCCAGTTTGTCCGCAGATTCACTTTCGATCGCTTTGTCTGCCAGAGCCACTGCCGGATCGATAGCTGCGTCCGGCTTGAGCCCCGTGTAAGGGGCTCCCTCTCCGGCCCGATGGATGCGGACCAAGGTTTCAAAAAAGAACATGTCGGCCAACTGTTTGGCCTCATCATTCAATTTCCTAACTGCCAGTGTATGTTTGAAGGCTGTCCGGATGTTTTCTTCTTCGTCTATGGAAACCCACTTAAGCAACGGAGTGACATCACCTGTTGCAAGAGCTGCCCGGGCCACGGCCACTAAGGGTCCATCCAAGGTGTCGCAATGGGCTGATGCCCCATTCGGGACCGTCAGAAAAAGTGCTGTTAATAAGGCGATGGTTGTATTTTGGATTTTTTTCATTTAATTTTCCTCCTTCTTTTTCATTGTCATTAACATACTGGGAGCTATGGGAGTATGTGAATAACATTTCACAATTATGACAAAAAAAATTAAATTTTTACGAGTGATTCTTTAAATAATATCCAGGCCTTTTCAGCATGCTTGTTAATATCAAATTGTTCATCACTGATGTGCCAGAGAATCGCAGCCGGTTGAATCATTCCTAAAAACATAACCGACACGGAATCTGCATCTAAATCTTTGCGGATGTATTTTTTCAGTTGCCCCTCTTTTATAATTTCAGCAATTTTTTTTAAGTACATGGCAACACCTTCATAAATACGGGCTTTACGCTGCGGGCTCCCGTCGTAAACTTCCTCTGAAAAAATGATTCGCGGTATCGCATGGTTTTCGCGAATCATTTCAACATGACGAACCAAAAGCTTTCTTAATTGATCCAGAGGATCTTGTGTCTCTTTGCATATCTCTGTGACATTGTTAACAAGCCTCGAAAAAATCAAATCAACTACAGCATCTATTATCTGTTCCTTGCTTGGAAAATGGCGGTATATGCCGGAAGGAACCAAACCAACCCTTCGAGCGACATTTATAATACTTAGTTTTTTTATCCCGTGGTTATTCAACAGACTGAGAGCTGCTTGCGCTATTTGTTCCTGCCTGATTTCAGTATTTAATTTATCCAGACTCATGTAATAAGCCCCTATTTTGTGAATTATTATTCACATATTAAAACATAAAATTTCTTATGTCAATACAGTATGAAAACATTTTTTCACGATACTCGTTGAATTGAACGTTAAGATTGTTGAAAGACTTAGGTTCTTAGACGCTATGTGCATTCTCGCAAAGAAATGATGCAATTTAGTCCCGGCGATCAGGTTTGTTTTGAAGCCCCCGGTCGCAGTAAGCAGTCTGGTACGATGATTAAATACAAAAAGAAAACGGTTACTGTAATTACCGAAGCAGGCCAAAATGGAATGTTCGCCACACTTACTCACCAAAATAAAAGAAGTAAAAAGGGATGAAAACGGAAATGCCAAAGTAATTGATTTTCATAAAAAGTGATTCAATAAAAGGGGAAGCTCTACAACAATAGGAGTTCAGGCAGCCTTTACCCTTTTCTCAATAACCGCCAGGATTTTTTCGACGATAGGGAATGTTCCATAAGTCATCTGAAACTCGTCCGTTAGCTTCTGCGCCGCCGGTATGACCGACGCGGCCATGCCCTGCAAAGTCTTTAAGACAAGTCTGGGCTTGATTGCAATTTCGTTCAGTTCTCGATAACCGGGTTTCACAGTGGGTTTTTCGCCCGAGGGTAGCACTGATACTGCGCCGGCGCATTCTCCGCCGATGCTGTTTAACATGGCAAAGTCATTGTTTACGGAAATCCGCAGGCGTTGCGCGATGACCCGCTTGACGTCTGCCTCCGGCAGGAGATTGGAAAAGAAAGGCCGGGCAAGATCGTCAGGGTATGGCTCTGATCGCAGGGACAGTCCCAGCGACAACGGTACAGCGCCTTGCTGCCCGGTCCATTTCGCATCGTATTGAAAGATAAAGCGTCTTTTTTCATCCAGCCAGAGCCGTCCGATCTTTTGCTCCTGAAGATAGACATCAAGACCAGGAAAGTCTTTGACAAGATGGTTATTCATTCGGCCATGTCCTTGCTTCGATGGTCATGTCGAGCCCCAACGCCGTCAGCACCTTCAGCACCTTTCCGACCTGCACCGTCACTTTGCCGTTTTCCAGATCGGACATAAATCGATATCCGACGCCGCATAAGGCCGCTGCATCAGCCAGGGTCAGGCCGTCTTCTTTGCGTTTCTTCCTGACGGCCGTGCCGATATCTGCTGCCGTGACTGCTCTATTTTTCAATGTATCCTCCTTGATTCCCTTTCGGGAATAATAATTGCTTGTACAGGTGTTGCCAATGGTTTTATTCCCGACAGGGAATAATTGGAGGGACCCATCCTTTTTCTGGCTATAATATTACCGATAGGGAATAAAAGTGGTCTTTGTTCAAAGAAAGGGAATATTAGTTCTGAAAGTTCTGGAAGGTACGTTATCGATAAATGGTACAAACTGCAAAGCTGTTTAACACTTTAAGGAATCAAGTATTATTATCCAATCCACAACACTCGGATGCTTTGTTAAATTAGGAATGCTATCCGTATTTTTCAAAATGAGTAATCCGGAATCCTGAGAAAATCAAACGCCTGACTCAGAAAATTCCGGACGCTTTTACTCTTCCCGGACCGGCGGCCTTTTACCTTCGGTCAGCCGGAACACCAGAAAACCGATTAAAACAACGCCGCTCAGCACCACCAGCCCCAGCGGCTTGCGCGACCAGGCGTAGGAAACGGAGCTGTAGAGCATGAACAGACAGCTCAAACAGAAAATGCCCGTGGTGAAAGGATGGCCGGTGACCTTGTAAGGTCGCGGCGCCAGGGGTTCTTTGAACCTGAGCCTGAAAACGGAAAGACCGGTCGCCAAAAAGAACAGCCACACGACCGGCGCCGTGTACAGAATCGTATCGATGAAGGATCCGGCTAAAAAGATAATCGCAAGGCTCAGGCCCCCCTGGGTCACGAGGGCACCTACGGGGGTGCCCAGTTTCGGGCTCCAGCCGCCCAACATCCGGAAAGTCGGGTGTTCCGCGCCCAGGGCGTAGGATATGCGCGCACCGGTAAAGATAAGACCGTTGATGACGCCCAGTGCGGAAATGGAAATAAGAACACCGATTACTTTGGCCGCCGTCCCGGGGAATATCCGTTTCACGGTGTCAACCGCAACCGCCTGGGAGGCGGACATCCCCTCGTACCCCAAGGCATACAGAAAAGCGCCGTTGACCAGCAGATACAAAACGGTGACGACGGTTGTTCCAATCACCAGGGCGCGGACGATATTCCGCCGGGGCGCTTTGACTTCCGCGGCCACGTAGGCCATCTCATTCCAGCCGCCGAATGTAAACAGCACCAGGATCAGGGCCAGTTCGAGGCCGCCCATGGCAACCGCCGAAGCCGGCGCCTGGGATGAAGGCGTTCCCGGAGCCGTCAGGCCTGCCGTGATAATGCCGATAAGACCTGCTGTCTTGATAACGGTCAGAATGTTCTGGGCCCACTTGCCTTGCTTGACTCCCAGAATGTTGATGATCGTTAAAACAACAACTACGGCGGCGGCATAAAAAAGTCCTCCGTCCGGTCGGGATGAAAAGAGCAGCCCGAAATACCTTGCGAAAACAAAGGACATAAGCGCAATATCCGCCGGGCGCACGACCGCCAGCTGGGACCAGCCGAACAGATACCCCGCCCAGCTCCCGTATGCCCGGCTCTGATAGACATAATCGCCGCCATCCTGGGGATAAGCGCTGGCCAGCTCGGCATAGCACAGGGCCCCGGTCAGTGCCAGCACCCCTCCCACCAGCCATATGCCCAGCGCTCCCTGCCAGCCGCCCATGGATGCCGCCACAACCGGCGCTGTTTCATAAATACCGACGCCGATGATGATGCCGACGATAATGCAGGTCGAATCAAAAAGCGACAGCTCTTTTTTGGGTCCCGGCAGCATATTCTTTTTTCCGTCCGGTTGATTTAATCGGGCTTTTTGTAACTGATGGAGATGCAGGCCCCGCTTGGGTCAATGGTGGTTACCATAGCGGCGCGCCTCTAACGGGCGCGTGTTGCCCGCCATTCCAGGAGGGGTTCATCGAAGGAGCCCTTTATCTGCACCGTTCCGACAAGGGTGTTCCCCTGGACGCGGCCCTTATAATCCTGCCGAACCATGCGGGCGTCGACTTCGCCAAAGAGAGAAAATTGAATCCGGTCCCCTTTCAGGTCGGCGTCAAAAATCTGCAGGGTATAATCCAGTTGCTTTACCACGCCGTTGATATGCTGATAATTCTGGTTCAGATCCAGGTCAAAGGCATGATCCTCGCCTGCTAAGGAAATTTTCCAATGCCACCAGCCGTTGACCCTTGCGGGAACAATCCAGAGATAGAGGACGGTGTCGGCCTGGTAATATTTTCCGATATCCAGATGCACCACCCTGTCGGGGCGCCACTCACCCATGTGAAAATCATGGGAAACGATGCGGCTGCCGGGTTTCAGTTCGGCCAGCAGCTTCGGCCGCATCTGAATATTGACTTCGTTCAGCAGATACATGGTGACAATTTTGGCGGCGCGGACATCGGTCTTGAATATATCCCTGACAAAGAAATCGACTTTTTTTTCGACGCCTTCGGCAGCCGCGTATTTTTTGCTCAGGGCCACCAGATCCTTATTGAGATCCACCCCGAACCCGCGGGCGCCGTATTCCTTGGCCGCGGTGATGACGATTCTGCCGTCCCCTGACCCCAAATCAATCAGGAAGTCATCCGGGCCGACGGATCCCAGGTCGAGGAGGGTTCGCACCACTTGCATGGTTGTGGGCACATACGGCACATCCAGCTTGTCGCTCGTGGCGCTGTATTCTCCGCCGGAGGAATCTGAAAAGTTGACCTTTGCCTTTTGCGCACCGGCCGGACTGGCGACCGCAGTCAGCAGCAACAGGCACAGTATCAGGCTGAAAAATAAAACCCCCTTGTTTTTTTCAGTGATTTTCAGTAGGTGAAGGCGCATACATCCTCCATGAATTCTGAAAAGTTACACCCTGATTGAGGGTTACAGCTCAAAGGGGGTCAGGCTTTCAAATCCGTCCGGGGTTACGAGGATGGTCTGCTCAAACTGGGCCGAAAGAGAACCGTCCTTTGTCACCGCCGTCCATTTATCGTCTAAAATGACCAGTTCCTTTTTGCCCAGGTTGATCATGGGCTCGATCGTAAACACCATGCCGGGCACGAGAACGACGCCCATTCCCTTTTGACCGTAATGCAGTACCTGGGGCGGTTCATGAAAGTCAAACCCGACCCCGTGGCCGACAAATTCTCTGACCACGGAACAGCCCCGGCTTTCGGCATGCTGCTGAATGGCCCAGCCGACATCGCCCAGGGTGTTTCCCGGCTTGACCATGGACATGCCGATTTTAAGGCAATCCCGGGCCACCTCGACGATTTTTTTTGCATCCGGACCGGGCGTTCCCACAAAATAAGTTTTGCTGGCATCGGCATAGTATCCGTCCAGGATCGGCGTGACATCGACATTGATGATGTCGCCGGATTGCAAGGCATAGTCCCCCGGAATGCCGTGGCAGATCACCTCATTGACCGACGTGCAAACACTCTTGGGAAAACCCTTGTAGTTCAGCGGGGCCGGAATGGCGCCGTTTTGAATGGTGATTGCATGCACCAGGGTGTTGATTTCTTCGGTGGTCAGACCGGGCCTCAACTCAGCTTCCACCCGGTCCAGCGCCTCCGTAACCAGACGGCCGGCCTTTCGAATGCCTTCGATGTCGGCCGGTTCCTTCAGGCGGATATGATACTTCTCTTCATAGACATCCTTGATATTTTTTTCTTCGACTCCCGCCTGAATCAGGCAGCACTTTTTATATTTCAGACCGCTGCCGCAGGGGCAGGGGTCGTTTCGACCCACTTTTATTTTTCCAGTTGTGAATTTCATTTGCAATCGTTCCCGTCCCCGGTTTATTTTTGTTCAATCCAAGCGTGGTTACCATAACAAAACCCCGGCAACAAATCAATTGCATGCATCCTGCAGAAAATTACCCCGGACCGGCCGGTCGTTTTTAAATTTGATTTTTAATTTTTTTTAAGTTAGGTGTAAAAGTCCGGAACGACAATTGACACGGGAGAATCTTTTGGATTTCAATCCAACCATGAAACACAATGCGGTTCGAAAAACGGTCCGCAAGTTTGCCGAATCCGAACTGGGCCCGATTGCCCATGAAATCGACCGCGATGCCCGGTTTCCAGTTGAGGTCATCGAAAAAATGCAGCCGCTGAATTTTTTCGGGCTGCAGGTCTCAAGAGAATATGGCGGCGCCGAGTTGGACACAACCAGTTATGCGGTCGCCATCGAGGAGATTTCGCGGGTATGTGCCGGGGTCGGACTCTGCGTGACGGTTCATAACAGCGTCGGGGCTTTCCCCATTCAACGCTTCGGAACACCCCGGCAGAAAGAGCGTTTCCTGCCCCTTCTGGCAAGCGGCAAAGCCATCGGCGCCTTCTGCCTGACGGAAGCCAATGCCGGTTCCGATGCCGGCGGCGTTGAAACCACGGCGGTCAAAGACGGCGACGGGTATATCATCAACGGCACCAAAATCTTTGTCACCAACGGCGGCGTGTGCGGAACCGCCCTGATTTTTGCCGTCACCGACCCGGAAAATCCCCGCAAAGCCGCCAGCGTTTTTATCGTGGAAAAGGGAACTCCCGGATTTTCAGTGGGTGAAATTGAAGATCTGTGCGGCATGCGCTCCAACCCGGTCTCTTCCCTATTTTTTGAGGATTGCCGGGTCCCGGCCGAAAATTTACTGGGCCGCGAGGGCGACGGCATCAAGATCGGTCTGACCGCTCTCGACACCGGCCGGATCGGAATCGCCGCCCAAGCCCTGGGCATCGCCCAGGGCGCTTTTGAGGCTTCGGTCAAATACTCCCGGGAACGGCAGCAGTTCCGGAAACCTCTGGCTTCGTTCCAAACGATCCAAAATTACCTGGCCGACATGGCCACCGAAATAGACGCCGCCCGGCTGCTGCTGTATCGGGCCTGTGCCCTTAAAGACAGCGCCAAACCCTTCAGCGCCGAAGCCGCCATGGCTAAACTCTACTGCAGCACGACGGCAACGCGCATTACCAACCGGGCGGTCCAGATCCACGGCGGCTACGGCTACAGCAAGGAATACGATGTGGAGCGTTATTTCAGAGACGCCAAAGTCACCGAAATTTATGAAGGCACCAGCGAGGTCCAGCGGATGGTTATTTCCCGTGCGGTGCTCAGTAAACTGACGTGAATGCCATGATTAAAATGGTTGCCTGCATCAAGCAGGTCCCGATGGTATCGGAATTGCCGTGGGACGCCCATACCGGAACCCTGAAACGGGAACTGGCTGAAGGGATGCTGAATCCGGCCTGCAGCCATGCCCTCGAAGCGGCCCTGCAGGTCAAGGAAAAACACGGCGGTCATATCACCGTCATGACCATGGGCCCTCCCATGGCCGAGGAAGTCTTGCGGGAAGCCATTGCGCTGGGAGCCGACCGCGGCATCCTCCTGACGGATCCCCGCATGGCCGGCGCCGATACCTTTGTGACCTCTTATATTCTGGCGCGGGCAATTGAAAAAATGTGTCCGGACTTCGATCTGGTCTTTTGCGGTTGTCATTCCAGCGACAGCGAAACCGCCCAGGTCGGTCCCCAGCTCAGCGAAGAACTTAATGTTCCCGGCGCCGCTTATGTCGAAAAACTCGATTTAGAGGGCCGCACCCTGCGTATCCGGCGCTTGTCCGACAATTTTTTAGAAACCCTTGAGTTCGAGCTGCCCGGACTCGTCACACTGACAACCCGGCATTACGCACCGCGCTATGTATCGCTGTCCGGCATGCAGCAGGCCTTTGAACACGGGGAAGTCGCAGTCGTCCAGGCGGCGGATCTCAAGCTCGATCCCGAATTTACGAGCCGGAAAAATTCCCCCACCCGGATTATGGATGTTTTCGCGCCGGTCGCCCAAAACAAAAATCTTGTCATGAAAGGCGCCCCAAAAAAAATCGTCGAGGAGCTGTTAGAAAAGTTCGACGACAAAATCGGCGGCGCCATCGGTAAAGACCTTAAACAAGCAACATGATGCACACAAAACCAAACATATGGGTATTCGGCGACTACCGCAATTATTTTCAAAACCGGGTCACCCTGCAGTTGCTGTCCCGTGCCGCCGACCTTGCGCCAAAGATGAACGCCAGTGTCGGAGTGGTGGTGCTCGGCAGCAATATCAACGAATACGCCAATGAATATATCGCTCACGGCGCCCAGAAGGTTTACCTGATCGAACACCCATCCATCGCCAATTACAGAATTGAAACCTACACCGCTTTAATCGAAGGGCTGGTACGAAAATATAAACCTGAAATTTTTCTGGTGGGGGCCACCGCTTTCGGCCGGGAACTGGCGCCGAGGCTGGCCAAACGGCTCAGAACCGGGTTGACCGCCGACTGCATCCGGCTGGATATCAATGCGGAGGGCCTGCTGGAACAGACCGCGCCTTCATTCGGCGGCAATCTGCTGGCCAAAATAGTGACCCCCGTCAGCCGGCCGCAGATGGCAACCGTCCGCCCGGGATCGTTCCAGGAAATTCCCCACGACAGCTCCCGCCAGGGAATGGTCATATACGAACCCTTGCCCAGAAAGCTGCCCGCAGAACGCATGCGCCTGGTCGACTACGAACGCAAGCCCCAGCGCGGTCAAAGAATCGAGGAGGCCCCCGTGGTGGTGTGCGGCGGCCGGGGGATGGGGAGCAAGAATAAATTCAAAAAGCTTTTTGAACTGGCGCAACTGCTGGGGGGGGAAGTCGGCGCCACCCGACCGGTCGTTTACGCCGGTTGGGCCGATCCTGACGTCCTGGTGGGCCAGGCCGGCAAACAGATTAAACCCCAGGTCCTTTTTTCATTCGGCATCAGCGGCGCCATTCAGCATACCGCCGGTTTCAACAACGCCGGTTTTGTTATCGCCGTCAATAAAAACCCCAATGCGACCATGATGAAAATAGCCGATGTCGCCATCGTGGCGGACGCCAATCAGTTCTGTTCGGCTCTGATTAATGAACTCAAAAAACGAATCAGAAACGAAAGGAGATAAAACGATGGAAAACTTAGCACAAAAAATATGGGAATTGTTGACGATCTACGGACTGAGAATCATTGCCGCCCTTATCATTTTAGTTGTCGGGCGCTGGGTCGCTCAATTCATTAAACGCATCCTTACAAAAATTATGCGAAAAAAGGCGGTGGACACCGCCTTAATTGCCTTTATCGCCGATCTGGCCTACTTCTCACTGCTGGTTTTTGTCGTCATTGCCGCCCTCGGTCAACTCGGCATCCAAACCACCTCGTTTATTGCCGTTATCGGCGCGGCCGGCCTGGCCATCGGGCTTGCACTTCAGGGTTCACTGGCGAATTTTGCAGCCGGATTTCTGATGATTGTTTTCCGGCCGTTCAAGGCCGGCGACTACATTGAAGGGGCCGGGGTCGGCGGCACCGTCGAAAACATGAAAATTTTTACAACCCAGCTTCTAACTCCGGACAACAAAACCATTATTATCCCCAACTCCAAATTGACCGGTGACAATATCGTAAACTTTTCGACCAAGGGCACGCGGCGGATGGACCTTGTTTTTGGCATCGGTTACGGGGATGATATCGACACGGCCAGGAAAATCATATCCGAGGTCATCGCAGCAGACGAACGAATCCTGAAAGATCCACCGCCGAAAATCGCCGTGATGGAACTGGGGGACAGCAGCGTCAATTTTGCCGTTCGGCCCTGGGTCAAATCAGAAGACTACTGGGACGCCCGGTTTGATCTGATTGAAACCATTAAAAAGCAGTTTGATCAAAACGGCATCAGCATACCGTTTCCACAGAGAGATGTGCACGTGTACAACCACAACCTGGATGCCGGCAAGTAAACCCTGCATTGATTATTTTATGCACTACGAAGGAAATATCATCCGGCCTCCCAGCGAGGCCAACAGCATCCTGCTGCAGGTGACCGTCGGCTGCTCCCGCAACAAGTGCACTTTTTGCGGCACTTACCGGGGAGAACGCTTTCGCATCAAACCGCATGAAATCGTCATGGCGGACATCGCCTTTGCCGCCGAGTATTGCCGCCGCCAGCGGCGGGTATTTCTCTGTGACGGGGACGCCCTGATCATTCCCCAGGAAAGGCTGCTGAATATTCTGATTCAGATTGAGAACCGGCTCCCCTGGGTCACCCGGGTAGGGGCTTATGCCAATGTCAAAAGCCTGCGGATGAAAAGTCTGGATGAATTAAAGACGTTAAAAGCCCATGGGCTCGGGATCGTTTATCTGGGCATGGAAACCGGAGACGATCAGACCCTTAAGAATATCCACAAGGGTACAACCGGCGCTGAAATGATCCTGGCGGGACGAAAGGCCCTGGCGGCGGGATTCAAACTCTCCATTACCGTTCTGTTGGGGATTGCCGGCAGAGAGCGTTCCCATATTCATGCCCGGGAAACCGGCCGGGTCCTGTCTGAAATCGATCCGGACTATGTCGGCGCCTTAAGCCTGATGCTGATTCCCGGCACGCCCCTGCACGCGGATTATGAGGCCGGCCGGTTTCCCCTGTTGACACCGGACGAACTGCTGGAAGAGCTCAAAATCATGATCGCCCATACGAATCTTTCAAAGGGTCTTTTCCACGCCAACCATGCATCCAACTACCTCCCCATCAAGGCCAGAATGCCCCGGGATAAGGAATCCACTTTACAGCTCATCGATGAAGCCCTGTCCGGCCGGATTACGCTCAAACCGGAATGGCTGCGGGCACTCTGACCAGGGATAGACTTATCCCGAAGTTCACCCGTCTGTCCCGGTTTCAATTTCATCAACTTTTGCTTCTTCCGCATAAATAACGAGACGCTGGCCGGGATAAATCGGACTTTTCAAATCAATTCGATTCCAGATGATGATGGCTGCAAGGGGAACATCAAATTTTTTTGCAATGGATGAAAGGTTGTCTCCTTGCCTGACAATATATATTTTATCCTTTTTTACTGAATTGTAAGTGTTCACCAGCTCGGCATAGCGACCCTGAAAACCTTCGGAGGATCCTTTGGGAATCAGAATTTTATGGATTCCTTCTCTCAGGTAGTGGCCCCGCAACTCCGGATTCAGGTCCTTAATTGCCTTAAAATAGGTATTTGCAGACCGTGCGATGATTCGAATAGGGGTTTCCTGCCGGCAGTCCACTTGAACCGTATCAAATGCAAATGGAGGGTAATAGTCATCATTAACCAGTTTAAAGCCGTACTTTTCAGGGTCTGTTAATATCAGCTTGACCGAAAGGATCCGGAAAATATACCGCTGAGTTTCAAGCGGCAGATAAAGCTGGTAATAATTATTCGTTTCCTGTTCCATTATTTCGGCACTAAGTCCGGCTTCTCCCATATTATAAGCAGCGGCAGCCAGTTCCCAGGAACCAAATTTTTGGTAGAGCTCATTAAAATAGCGAACCGCCGCCGCTGTCGAGAAAAACAAGTTCCGACGCTCATCTACATACTCATCGATGTTAAGACCGTATCTTCGTCCGGTATCTGCCATAAATTGCCAGAAACCGATCGCCCCTCTTCTGGAACCCGCATGCGGGAGCAGAGCGCTCTCAGCAACCGCAATGTATTTGATATCACCCGGCAGGCCGTTTTGTTTCAACATCTGTTCAATATGGGGCAGATATCGCCGGGATCGTTTCAACCAGAGAATTGTCTGCGAGCGATTCCAAAGGGTTAGGAGCAGTTCCTTTTCAAACCGTTCACGGACTTCAGGTGTTTCGAGAGGGACCTTCACACCGCAAAACTCAAGCGGCGAATCCATCCCGAAAGAGGTAAGCAGAGGGGGAAGTCCGGATAATTCGCTGGAACCGGCATTGCTGACAAATAATCCCGATGTCGACAAAACAGCCGCTATCAGGACAAACCGGACAATACCTGTCGTTTTCATATTAGTTTATTTTTTTCCATAAAAGGGATTTGATTGTCCGAGCTTTTGTAAGGGCCATCGGCAGCATATACCTGTCAAAACAAGTTGCCCCCAAGGGACCGTAAACAAAATCCGGATTCAGCCGATATTTGAGAAATCGACCCAGGTACCCATTGTAAAGCATGCTGAAAGGGATGTTAACCTGAACGCTTCGAATCCCTTCCGCCATTTTGATTGTTTGCATAGCAGTGTCGTCCCTATCTCGGGTATAAACCGGTTTTTTCAGACCCCAACCTTAAATCAGAAATTTTCCATGACGTTATCAAAAAAAAAGTGGCGGATGTCAACAGAACTTGCCAAGCAGTCATTTCACGATTACATTATGGTGAATTTTATTGAATCCTGTTGTGTCGGTGTAAAATCAGCGTCAGTGCCGGTCTTGAACGCACCGGAAACAGTAACACCGGCGTCATCCCGGAAGAAAGGGAACATCATGCGTTTATTGAGGTATTTGGTTGCCGTTTTCACACTGCTGCTGGTCTTCAGCGGTCTTTCCCCTGCAACGACTTCGGTCTCGCAAGTCCAAATCGATGTTAAGGAATTCACCCTGAAAAACGGCATGCAGTTTTTAATTGTCGAAAGACCTGCCACGCCCCAGATCGCCTGCCGTCTGGCCATCCGGGCGGGATCGGCCCTTGAATCCGCCGGCAAAACCGGAATTGCCCATCTGCTGGAACACATGATGTTCAAGGGGACCAAAAATTTCGGCACCCGGAACTATCTAAAAGATCAGGAACTGCAAGAGCGCATCGAAGCGGCCTATCAGACCGTATTACAGGAACAGCAGAAACGCAACCCGGACCGTAACCTGATCGCGCAAAAACAGGCTGAAATGGACGCCCTGCGCGAAGAGGTCCAAAAAATATTTGTTCCCCAGGCATTTTCCGCCCAACTCGGCAAAAACGGAGCCGTCAACGTAAACGCCTTCACCAGCAAGGACCAAACCCAGTATCTCATGTCGATTCCGTCGGATATGCTCGAACAATGGTTCTCAATAGTGAGTGAACAGCTCTTTGAACCTTCCTGGCGGGAATTTTACGTTGAAAAGGAAGTGGTCCAGCGGGAGTGGGCGTTTCGCTATATCAACAACCCCAACGGCGCCGCCTGGCTCGATCTCGACGCCGCGGCCTACCAGGCCCACCCGTATCGCAATCCGGTCATCGGCTGGAAGGCCGACATGGAAAAATTCAGTACCCGGGACGCCATGGCCTTCCACAACACCTATTACAACCCTGCCAATGCCGTCGCCGTCCTGGTGGGAGACATCACCGTAACGCAAGCCAAACATCTGGCGGAAATTTATTTTGAAAGATATCCGGCCGGCAGCCGGGCCCCTGAAACCGTAACCATGGATCCTCCCCAGCAGGGCCCGCGCAAAAGCATCCGCTTTCTGAAAGGCGCTCTGTCGCCGCTGGTCCGCATCGGATACCATGCCGCCCGCATGGGAACCGATGATTTTTACGCCCTTGATGCCATGACCATGATTTTAAGCCAGGGTCTCAGCGCCCGCCTGAACCAGAACATTGTCAACCGGGGGGCGGCCGTCGCGGCCTGGGCACACAATCCGGACAACCGTTACGGCGGCATGGTGGTTCTGGGAGGATCCCCCAATGAACCGGATGGTTTGAAGGCGCTTGCCGACGAAGCCAAACGGCAGGCGTATTTGAAAGCCTGCGAACAGCTCGAGGCCCTGCTTCTGGCGGAAGTTGAAAAAATGAAAACAGAGCCGGTCGGCCGGCAGGAACTGGAACGCATCCTGAAGCTCAATCAGCGGGAATTTCTGGATCGTTTAAGCAGCAACGAAGAATTGGCAGGCACACTGGCTTCACTTGAAGTTGAGGTCGGCTGGCGGTATCTTACCACCTACCTTGATAAAATTTCAGAAATTAAGCCGGAAGACATCCAGCGGGCGGCACAAAAATATATTCAGATCGAAAACCAGACCAGCGTCTACGTTATTCCCGGCGGAACCCCAGACGGACCGCCGCAGGAATACTCGGAGGAGCGGTCGTTGGGAAGCGCCGCCGCATCCAGGGTTGCACCGGTTCATTCATCTGATAACCACTCCCGGTATCCCTCTCCGGAAGGTTGGAAGCATCCGCTTTCGTTTGAACGACATCCGCAGAAAATTAAATATCCGCCGGCCGAAACCACGGATGTTGACGGCGTCAGGGTATTTTATCTCCCGGATCATGAACTGCCCCTGATCAACCTGACGCTGTTGATCAAGGCCGGTGAAGTGGATCTGGCAGATAATCAATTCGGCCTGGACGATTTAATCAACCAATGCCTCATCCGCGGCGGGACCGCAACGTATTCGCCGGCCGAACTGGCGGCTGTTCTGGATGAAAATGCAATCCGAATATCCGTGTCGGTTCGCCAGGAAGAAACCGCCGTGAATCTTTCGGTGATAAAAACGGACTGGCAGAAAGGCTTGTCGCTGTTGGCGGAGATCCTGACCCGCCCCCGTTTTGATGCGGACATTCTCAACGCCTTCAAACAAAAGCTGCGGATGGGACTGGCACGCCAGAGTGAAAATGCCCGGACAGTCGCCCGGCGGGAAAGCATGATCTGGCATTTTAAGGGGCATCTCTATGGGCGGGACCCCCTCCTGGCGCTGAATACCGTCCCGACCATCAGCCGGGATGACCTTAACGGTTTTATAAACACCTACTTCGTCCCCGCAAACATGACTGCCGCCATTTCCGGCGACATCAGCAGGGCCGAAGCGGTTTCCAGCCTGGAGGCCCTTTTCCGGGAATTTCCCCGGACAAAGGCGCCCGAGCGAAAATTAGACGAACCGCCCGAAACCCCGCCCGTTTTGACCCTGATCCATAAACCCGGTCAGGTACAGTCCCAGGTCAACCTGATCCTTCCCGGGGTTAAACGGTCCCACCCGGACTTCTGGAAAATGAACCTGCTGATGAGCATCTTCGGCGGCAGCGACTCCCTCATGTACACGCGCCTCAGGGACGACCTCGGCCTGGTATATGCGGTCTACTTTTACCAGTCCTTCAAATGGCAGGCCGGTTTCCTGAGCGGATATATCGGCGGCAAAAGCGACCGGACCAGCCAGGCGATTCGGGAGACCCTCGACATTATGAAATCGCTGCGAAATGAAATTCCGCAACAGGATTTTGGGCAAAAACGGCTGGATGCCCTCAACAGTTTTGTCTTCAACGTGGACACCCCGGCGGCGCTGGTGAGCACCTATGCTCAGTATTACCTTCGCTCCGAACCCCTCGATACCCTCGACAGGATTCAGGAGGCTTTTATCCATGCCGACCGGGAAGAGTTGAAACGCCTGGCCGCCGTATTTCTAAATCCCGAAAAAATCCAGATCACCGTAGTGGCGGACAAAACAACCCCGGTTGCAAAAGCCGGCGGCGCCGACATCACCTTGGAAGCGGACCTCCGATCGCTTGCCGAAACCCTGGGACTGCCGTTTAGAGAAATTGAACTGCGTTAAATAAAGGGGCTTCAGTGTTAATTTTCAGATTCAATCGGTCAAAATGTTGCCTTTAATTTTATCATAGGTTTTTGCGCCGATACCCTTCACTTTCATAATATCTTCGGGAGTTTTGAATGAACCGTTTTTTTCACGGTATTCCACGATATTCGCTGCAACCGTATTTCCAATCCCTTTGATTTGTTGAAGTTCTGCTGCAGTTGCCTTATTAATGTTTATCTTTGCAACGGATTGCGCCCAAGCCAGCGGAACAAAAGATACCAAAATTACGAAAGGTTATATAATCTAAACAAATCAAGTCGGTTGTTTCTGATGTAGCCGCTTCCGGCTGTTATTCCGAAAACAACTGTTGAAAGCATTCCGATGAACAGAAAAATGTGCACTCGTGCACATTTTTCTGGGCGTGCCGAATGATACCGGAAACCGCTATACCGTCTCCGTTTTAAAATTCACGGGTTATTGTCGCCGCCCTTCATTCGGGTTGCATTTAGGCGCTGAAAGTTATAGGTATCAATAAGTAAAAAGCTGAGAAACGGTAGCTAAAGACTCCGGACGCACGGGACCAGGAGAAAGGACGAAAGCGAAAAAATATTTTAATCCCTTTTGTACATAAATCCCAGGACCCTTTCTACCGGGCAAGAATCCATAACAACCCGCTTCGCAGGTTAATCAAACATGAAAATTTTGCTGAAATCTTTTACTTTTTTCCTGATCGCGATGCTTGCCGCAAAACCGGCTGCAGCGGAAATACTTCAAAGTGAAATCCTGGGAATCAAATGGGGAACCGACATATCGGCGCTGAAAAACTTTGAAAAACTGTGGCAAACGGACGCAGTCAGTTTTTACACCAAACCGGATGTCGCCCACACGCTTTATGAAATTCAGGTTCCCGGGGTTGTTTACGGATTTTATTCAGGCAAGTTTTTTGCAGCTTATGCTAAAATTGATGATCCGGCCGTCTACAGCCGGCTGAAAAGTCGACTGACGGCCGGATACGGAGACCCTAAAATTACCCAAACCATGAAAAACGAACAGCAGATATTTACCTGGAAAGATGGAAACATAAAGATAAAGTTAAAGCGTTATCAGCAGGACGGCAAAATGAAGCTGGCCTTTTATTACATGCCGCTCTCTGAAACCGTAAATGAACTTCAGCAGGATGAGCTCCAGGAAAAGACATGGACGCTTTTCCCCATCGAAAAAGGGAGAACGCCTCAAAGCCTGAAGCCGGAGGATCTTCCCAGTATCCCCATCCTGAGATTTTAAGGATTTCCGGATTTTTTATCTTCCCCCCGGCCCGCCGGCACCGCCGCCATGGCCTGAACCACCGGAACCATCGGAACCGCCCATGCCGCCGCCGGAACCGTCCCGGTCGCCGGCGCCGCCCTTTGCAGCGCCGCTTTCACGGACGCTATAGCCCCCAAGATCGTCTGCCCGCTCGCCGCGGCCGATCGCCGCGACATACTGATGGGCCAGTTTTTCCGGGGCGCCCTGCAATGAGCCCTTCATAAACGCCTGCTGCAGACTTTTCATTTCGCGTTCGCTGAAGCGTTGTTCCAGCGCCCGGCAGACCACCTCGGCTGCAGTCCGGCCGGATACTCCCAGGCGCGTCATGGACCGGAGGGCCTGAAATGTTTCCACAGCCAGTTCCCCGGAGCGGCTTTCAGCCTTCGAACGGGTCCGCTCGCGTTCGCGCAATTGTTCCATGGTACGGAGAACATCGGGTTCCAGCACCCCCGCAGCGAGGCTGTCGGCAATAAGGTTGCCGACCTGCCGAACCTCCCTTTCCTGCCGGGCAATTTCTCTCGCCTGGCGGTAGCCGAAGGAGTAGCGGGAACGGGTGTTTTCCATGGCTTGGAGAACGGCCTCTGCGGAAGCTTTCTTGACCATGCCTTCATTGGCCTTATTTATCACGGCCGTCTGGGGCAGCCCTTCCTTCAGCGCCGCCATGACCGTGCGGTGCGCCCGGATGATCTGTTCCTGCCGGAAACGATTTTCCATCATCCGGCGGGTCATACCGGCCGCAACGTCAGCAGGAACCCCGGCCGCCGCCATTTCTCTGGCGCTCAGCCGAACTTGGGGACTTGTCCCCTGCGGCAGCCCGTCATCCACTTCGTCGCCCAGAACCGGTGAAGCCAACAGCATGATACCGAATAGAAGTATAAAAATTTTTTGCATTTGGGACCTCATTGTTATCCTTTTGTGAAATTGTCCGGACGGCACGGAAATGCATCGCCGGCAAAATACAAATTCTGCTTCAAGGCTTTTTAATCCTTAAACGTATCCCGCCGGAATCTGTTACATCTTCGGAATAAAAATGCAATTCCGGGTCCCGAAATCATCCGGCTCCGTAAACCGGCAGGACGGTATAAACAACTCGCCGTCGGCAATATAAAAATACCGGAACTCTTTGTTGGCGGGGAGACGCACTTCCCAAGTTCCGGTGGCAGATTCCCGGGCCGGGTGAAGGTTGAAATCGTCCAGCGAATAGGCAAAATAAACCGAATGCGCCTCCGGTTTTTGGAGGTACAGGTACAGCGCATCTCCCCTGATGCTGTAATAATGACCACTGCTGCAACCGGTCGCTCCGGTCAACGCAACAAGAATCGCCGCTATCAAGCGTTTCATGCCTTGTCTCCAACACGCAGAATGGAATTGTAACCGCCGAAGTCATCCGGTTCACGGGTGCGGATGGTCGGGTCCGCAACCCGCTGTCGCCCTTCCAGGATATAGCTGAAATAATGTTCCCCCTCCGGCAGTGCCAAGGTCAGTTCCCAGTATCCGCTGTCGCCGGCCTTGTCCAGGGGAATTCGCTTCCAGTCCGTAAAACTGCCGGCAATTTCCACGCGGCTCGCATCCGGTTCATAAATAACAAAGCGGTTCTGCCTGGCAACCGTCCCGGTTGGCGCCAGGGTTGTTAAAATCAGCGCGACAATCGCGGCGGCCAGCGCCGTTGCGGTCCATCCCAGGGGTTGCATGAAAAAGCCGGAAAGTTTTTTCAAAAGGCCCGACCGCGCCGGTTCAAGCAGCGGCACCCGCTCGACCACATCCCCGCGAAGTTGCTTTTCAATCGAAAGCAGTTCGATGGTTTCATCTGCAAAGGGCGGATCCTTTTGAACGGTTTCCACAAAAACGATCTTCTCGTCCAGTCCCATCTCGTCATCGATAAACAGGCTGATTAATTCATTCATGGTTCACTCCCCTGCCGCAGGATATTTTTAAGCTTGACCCGGGCCCGATGAACTTTCACACGCACATTCCCTTCACTGATACCGGCGATCCCGGCAATTTCATGATAGGAAAAATCGCTGTCGGCCGCCAGCGCCAGTAATTCTCTCTCATTTGTCTCAAGCTGCTGCATGGCGGCAAGGACCTTGCGATATTCCTGCCGGACCATCAGCAGACTTTCAGAATCAATCGAAGGGTCTTGGTCCTCGCCCTCCAATTCCGTGTCTCGATTTTTTTTGCGGGCATGATCCCTGACCGCGTTTCGCGCAATGGTAAACAGCAAAGCGGCATTTTGAGCCCCCGGCCCGTAATGCTTCAGCAAACGGGTAAAACTCTCCTGCATGATGTCGCCGGACAGGTAATAATCCCCCGTCATGCGCATCAGATAATAAAACAGCTTGGTCCGCTGTGCCTGATAGAATGCGCCGAAATTATCCACGTTGTTTTTGTAACGCCTATCCCATTCGATTGTTACAAACAATTTTTTCGATTTTTTCCACAAAGCACCGGTTGACAACCACAACTCCGATTGCTTATCCGATCATGACAGACACCCCTGTCCAAGGCGGGAAATTTATTCAGGTATGAAATCAGCAATGAAAAATGTTGCAGATAAGGTCAACTGGAGGTGGATTTCATCACACAATTCCGCGACGGTACCGGATTGCTCGTTCAGGTCTGCGGAATTGCTGCAACAATAAAAAAGTTAGTAGGAATATCCCCTTTTTTAGCGGCGCCCCCTCGGATCAAAATAGCCCGGCCTCAATGCAGGGTCCGGTTGTCTTCGTCATCATCGTCCTCGTCATCCCAGATCTCACCGGACATGGCCAGAGCCTCGTTAACCGCATCAATAATGTCCTCGTCGTCAGAGTCCATGAAAGGCTCAAGAATTTCCGCCGCCTCGCCGGGACGGATCATGGCGGCTGCTTCGATGGCGGCCAGCAGCAGGTCCTTATCGGTATCCTCCGCGGCAATCAACCCAGCAATACGCGGCCAGGCCGCATCGACTTCCCAATTGCCCGCCGCGCAGATCGCCTCGTAGAGAATGTCCGGATTTTGGCTGCCGATTGATTCGAGAATCTGTTCATCGAATCCGTCGATATATTGCATGCAGAAGACCGCGGTCAGTTTCCAGTCTTCTTCGTTGCTGCGATAAGCGGCCCGCACGGCTTCCTTATGCCAGTCCGCCGGTGCGCGCACCGACGCTTCCAGGATCCGCCGGCGAACCATCCTGGGTGTGCGGGCATCCCGGTAAAGCCGGTGCAGCGTCTCCTGGATGTTGCCGATCATGGCTTCGGATATCGACACCTCGTTCGGATCATCAAAGTCGTCCATAAAAGCGGACTCGAGGGCGGGCCCCAGGGAAATGACCGCCAGGCTGCGCAGCTCTTCGGGTTCATTGTCGTTTTGCAGGGTTGCAAGGAGTGCCCCGGCAAGCGCATCGTTGATGTCGACGGAATCGCCGGCCAGCGAAGCAGCGAGAAGGCGGTCCGACGGATCAGCCTGAACGTTCCGGAGAATGTCCAGGATCATCCTCTCGGCGTCCTGCGGCCATTCCCATGGCGGGATGGCTTCCAAAGTTTTAAGGTCCATACTAATCCTCCCCTGCTTCGTTTTGTTGGAATTGCTTTTCAGCGCATCATTATAGGGACATCCCGACTGTTCTGAGAGTCGGCTTCAGCATGTCAACCCAATTATGCACGCCTTAATAATGACTGGCTATTATCTTTCTTGCGGGATGAAAGTCAAATGAATATTTCAAAGCCGGCTCGAAAAAGCAGAAAATGCGGAATAGTCCGGACTGGCCGGCCCATCTATCCGAAAGGGGGCCACAGGATCGGCAGCAGCCATACGGACACGAGCAGAGCAATGATCGTAATGGGTACGCCGACTTTCACGTAGTCGACGAAGCGATAGCCGCCGGGCCCCATGACGAGTAGGTGGGCGGGATGCGACAGCGGGCTGGCAAAGCTCGAGGAGGCCGAAATTGCCACGGTCATCATCAAGAGGTGCGGCGAGATCCCTAAAGCGCCGGCGCTGCTGAGGGCCACCGGCGCCATCAACACCACCAGTGCCGCCGTGGGAATGATCTGCGTGCCGATTACCGTCACGGTAAATAGCGCGGCAACAACCCAGCGGGGGCCGAGATCGCCGACTGCGGCGACCAGTGCGGCCGCTCCCATCTGCGCCGCCCCCGTGTTTTCGATGGCGGCTCCCAGCGGCAGCATGCCGGCAATAAGGAACACCACTTTCCATTCGATGGCCCGATAGGCTTCCTCCATGCTTAGACAACCCACCAGCACCATCAGCGCCGCTCCGGCAAGGGCGGCGATTGCAATCGGGACAAGGCCGAGAATAGCGCCCAGGAGCACCGCCAGCATGATGGCGACGGCCATGCGGGCCTTTTCCAGGCGCGGCGCCTGAACGGCGGCTTCATCGAGCACCAGAAAGTCGGGATCGCGGGCCAGGGTTTCCAGGTTGCGGCGTTGTCCATACACCAACAGGGCGTCTCCAAACTGCAACGGCATGTCCTGGAGGCCGCTGCGGTAGGCACGCCCCTTTCTCCAGACGGCCAGCACGCTGATGCCGTAGCGCTCACGGAAAAGAAGGTCGGCCAGCGTCCGCCCCGCAAGGGTGGTTCGGGGTGAAAGCAGGACTTCGGTTACGCCGATCTGCTGGGATTCCAGTTCGGTAACCAGGCGGGAGGATTGCTCCGCGATCTCCAGTTCCTGGAGGCCTTCGAGGACCCCGAGATCGCGCGGGGAACCCTGCAGCACGAGCAGATCGCCGGCCTGAATCTTTTCATCCGGCGAAGGCATGCACAACAGTTCCTCGCCGCGCATAAGGCCCACCACGGTAAGACCGAATGCATTCCCCAGGCGGCTCTCGACCAAGTCATGCTCGGCCAAGACCGATCCCGGCGGAACGCGCACCGGCAACAGCTGCGTACGATCGCCGGCAAGAGTTTTGATCCTGTCGGCCGCCACGAAATGCAGTTCGGCGACAAAACCCAGATGCGCCAGCGCTTCCAGCGCCTCACGCTCCCCCTGCAGCAGCAGCCGGTCCCCGACCTCCAATCGATGCCGCCGCAGATCCTTAACCTCGCCTTCAGTCGGACAATACAGCGCCAGCACATGCACGCGATGCTTCCGCCGCAAGCCGCTCTCTGCCAGAGTGGAGCCCAGCAGCGCAGACCCTTCGGCAATAAGCCCCTCGGCCGCCTGCAAGTGCTGAGGAAGCAGTTTGTTGACAAGGTCGGAAGACTCGACCTGGAAATGCTGGCTGGCGCGAAAGCGCTGCAAGCGGTCCAGGCGACCATGCACGATAAGCGTGTCCCCGGACTGCAAAACGTCGTTCGGACGGGGGGCGAGCATCAAGACATCCTTGCGCTGGAGCGCCAGCACCGTCAGAAATAGGGCCGACCCCAGCCGGCTTTCGGCGAGCGTACAGCCGTCGAGGGGCGATCCCGCTGGAATCCGGGTGGCAAAGATGTGCGTGTCGAGCTGATAGGGAGTCCCAAGCGCCAGGCGCGTGCCGGCGTCGACCCCCTGGGAGCGGCTGGGAAGCAGGCGACGCCCGATCAGCGCCATAAAGGCAATACCGGCCGCAACGATGGCCGCGGTGATCGGCGTGAAGTCAAATATGGCAAAAGGATGCAGTCCGGCCGCGCGGACGGCATCGGTCACCAGAATGTTGGGGGGGGTGGAGATGCCGGTGAAGGGGCCGCCCAGGAGGCAGCCGAGCGCCAGCGGCAATAGCAGCCGGGAAGGAGGTCGCCCGCTGCGACGGGCCAGTTCCATCGTTGCCGGCAGCAGAATGGCGGCCACCGTCACGGTGTTGATGAGCGCCGACAGCAGACTGGCGGTGACCATCAAGGCAACCATGAGTGTAACCTCGCTTCCCTTAGTAAAGCGCTGCAGCGGCTGTCCGATCCGATGGGCGATACCCGTGCGGGTCAGTCCGGCGGTCAGGATGAACAAAGCCCAGACGGTGACCACCGCCGGACTGCTGAAGCCGGCCAGGGCCTCTTGCGCCGTAACCAGACCCGTCAATGCCAGGGCCGACAAGACCAGCAGCCCGACCACATCCACCCGCAGCCACCCGCCGATAAACACAACGAGGGCCGCGGCAATAATCACGATGAGTGTCAAAATTTCAACCGTCAAAACGAATTCCTTTTATTTTTGGGTTGACGCCGACAGGCTATCGCAGCCCATAGATGACCGGCAGCAGCCACGAAAGCACGGCCCACATGATCAGAAGCAGCGGCACACCGATTCGAAGAAAATCGCTGAAGGCGTACTTGCCCGCATTCATGACAAGCAGGTTGGTTTTGTATGCCATGGGGGTGGCGTAGCTCATGTTGGCGCCGAACAGCACCGCCAGGACGAATGGTTCCGGGGGCTGCCCCATTTGGCTTGCAATGGAAACCGCGATAGGGGTGCCGATGACCGCGGCCGCGTTGTTGGATACGATATTGGTCAGGATGCCCATTAAGAGCATTAATCCGCTGACGGCAAAGGTCGGCGACGCACCGTGTGTTGCGGCGACAAAAAGACTTGCCAGATAATCCGCACCGCCGGTTTTAAGCAGCGCCAGTCCCAGCGCGAGACTTGCGGCCACGATCAGAATAACCTGGGCGCTCAGAGCGCTGGTGGCATCCCGCCATTGCAGGCATCCGCTAAAAATCATCAACAGCGCCCCGCAGGGCGCACTGATGGCGATCGGCAGCAGCCCCGATGCGGCCGTGAGAACGATCCCCGCCATAATAAGAATCGCCAGCGGCGCCTTTCGGGTAAACGGCAGGTCCGTCGCGGCGTCGAGAACCAGGAAGTCTTTTCCTTTCTTGAGCGCGGCAATCTGCTCGCTGGGACCTTGAACCAGGAGTACGTCCCCGGCCCTGAGCCGGACGTCGCCGATTTCGTCGGTTATCTTTTCCAGGTGCCTGCCCACGCGATGAAGAGCCAGGATGATAAGACCATAGCGCTCTGCGAAGCGAACCGTGCTGAGGGTTCTTCCCTGGAGAAGAGACCCTTCGGTCACCACCACTTCGGCGATCTGTTGATTTTCAGATTTCAGGGGGTTCTCTTCATCCACCGGCGTATCTTCCGAGTCCTGGGGATAGAGCGTTGCCTCCAGTACTTTTTCAAATTCCTTCAGCCGTTCGGGGGTATCCCGAACGATCAGGTGGTCGCCGGCGCGCAAAACCACGCTGGGAAGCGGCAGTATCAGGTTGTCTTCATACCGCCGCACATGGATGATTTTCATGGCGCCATCGGTCATTTTCCGGACTTCGGACACTGTTTTACCCTCAGACGGGCTGCCCTCCGGAATCGCCAGGTGGGCAATAAAAATCCTGGGGGAGGTATCCGTAAGCGGTTGTTCTCTTTTGGGGATGATTTTAGGAGCCACGAGCCAGAGATAGACGATGCCGATGCTTCCGGCAACCGCCGCCGGCAGCAGGAAATCGAACATCTCAAACCGTCTCAACCCGATTTCCGCCGCCAGGGAAACCACGAGCAGATTTGTGGAAGTGCCGATAGTTGTGGCCGTCCCGCCTAAAAGCGTGGAAAATCCCATGGGCATCAGGACTGAAGAGGCCGGCATGCCCGTGCGCAGCGAAACGCTGATCAGAATGGGTAGAAACAAAACGACGACCGGAACATTATTGATGAAGGAACTGATGGCGGCCCCGACCAAAAGCGTCAGCAGCAGGGAAATATTCGGGCTGATTTTCCACAGCCTGGCCAGCGCCCGTCCCACCGGTTCCAGCGCTCCCGTTCGGACGATGCCCTGTCCGGCAATCATCAGGGCGCAAACGGCCACCAGGGCCTCATGTCCGAAACCGTAAAAAAATTCAACGGCGTGAAAAACGCCCTCGGCCGACCGGAACGGAAAGATCTCAAATATCACGGTCAGGCTGATCAGAACGAAAAAGCTGGATGATTCCAGCGGGATCTTTTCCCGGGTGAACAGAATCAGCGCCAGCACGGTCAGGGCCAGCACGGCGATGGCGTGTAAATTGGGCGGCGGGGGCAGGTTCATGGGTTCCTCTTCGTAGTGATGTGATAATCACTATTTTTCCGGTAACGGAAAACGCCCTGCCGTCTGAAACGGCAGGGCGTTATATTTGGCTCCCCGAGTAGGACTTGAACCTACAGCCTAGTGGTTAACAGCCACCCGCTCTGCCGATTGAGCTATCGGGGAATAAATTGGAGTTACTCAGATAATAAAGATAGCCGTCAAAGTCAAGAAAAAACAAATAAGATAATTTCTCGGCATTTCACTGACCCCCTGACGCCTTGACCCCTTATTTAATTTTGATATTCAGCTCCTTCAACTGTTCGGGTGCGGCTTCCGCCGGCGCGTTGGTCAGCAGGCAGGCGGCTTTCTGGGTCTTGGGAAACGCAATGACATCCCGGATGGAAGACTGCCGGCAGAGGATCATGACCAGCCGGTCAAGTCCGAAGGCGATCCCGCCGTGGGGCGGCGCACCCGACTCCAGGGCCTCCAGCAGAAATCCGAATTTTTCTTCGTAAGCCTCCGGGGACAGACCCAAGGCGGCAAACACTTTTTTCTGGATCCCGGTCTGGTGGTTGCGGATGCTCCCGCCGCCGATCTCCGACCCGTTCAAAACCAGGTCATAGGCCCGTGATCGGACCGCCGGTGGGTTTTCCAGCAGGAGGGGAAGGTCCTCATCAACCGGAGCTGTAAACGGATGATGCATCGCCTGATAGCGTTTTTCGGTTTCATCGAATTCCATAAGGGGAAACTGCGTCACCCATACAAACCGGAATTCCTCCTCATCGATCAGGCCGAGCTTCCGGCCCAGATGATTGCGCAGGTGCCCCAGGGCCTCGTTGGTGATTTTAGGCTGATCCGCCACGAAGAACACCAGGTCTCCGGGTTCGATCCCGATGCGCCGGGTCAAGGCCGCTTTTTCATCATCGCTAAAATATTTGGCGATGGGCGACTGCCAGCCCTCCTCCCGGACCTTTATCCAGGCAAGGCCCATGGCCCGGTAAACCGATACAAACTCCGCCAGGTCATCGATCTCCTTGCGCGACAGGTCGATGCACCCTTTGGCGTTCAGGGCTTTTACGATCCCCCCTTTTTCGACAACGCTCGCAAACACGTTAAACGCCGAACCGGCCACGATATCGGATACATCCCTGAGTTCAAGTCCGAAACGGATATCGGGCTTATCCAGGCCGAATCGACCGACGGCATCCGCATAGGTCAGACGTCTGAACGGCAGGGCCAACTTCTGTCCGAGGACCTCGCTGAAAACCGCGGCCATCATCTCCTCGGCAACGGCCATGACATCCTCTTCACCCACAAACGACATCTCCATATCGATCTGGGTAAACTCGGGCTGGCGGTCGGCCCGCAGGTCTTCATCCCGGAAACAGCGCACGATCTGATAATAGCGGTCATACCCCGCGATCATCAGAAGCTGCTTGAATATCTGCGGCGATTGCGGCAGTGCGTAAAACTGCCCGGGATTGACCCGGCTGGGCACCAGATAATCCCGGGCTCCCTCCGGCGTACTGCGGGTTAAAAAGGGCGTTTCAATATCGAGAAACCCGTTGGCGTTTAAAAACTGCCGCACGGCCGCAGCGGCCTTGTGCCGCATGACCAGATTCTTTTGAAACTGATTGCGGCGCAGATCGATATGACGGTATTTCAGGCGCACAAGTTCCGATACGTCTACCGTATCTTCGATTAAAAACGGCGGCGTTCTGGCTTCGTTCAGCAGCTTCAACTCCGTCACGGTTACCTCGATTTGACCGGTTTTCAGGTTGGGATTGATCATTCCGTCCGGCCGGTTATCCACCCGGCCGCGTACGCCGATGACAAATTCATTGCGGATGGCATGGGCCTTGGCATGGACCGGTTCATTAATCTTCGGGTTAAAAACCACCTGGGTAAGCCCTTCGCGGTCCCGCAGGTCTACGAAAATAACGCCGCCGTGATCCCGGCGGCGCTGCACCCATCCCATCAGAACGACTTCCCGGCCGACATCTGCCGCACCCAGGGCGTTGCAGTGATGGGTTCTTCTCATATCTCCAAGTATATCCAACAAGTTATTGACTCCTTCGGCTGTGATTATGGCCGCATCGTCCCGGCGCGGACAATCGCGGCTATTCTTTCGGCAATTCCCGCCAGAGGAAGCGCGTTCTGCTCCTTGGTTGCCATATTCCGCAAGAGGACTTCACCTTTATCCAGTTCATTTTCGCCGATGATCGCCACGTAAGCGGCGCCCAGGCGGTCGGCTCGCTTCATCAGGCTTTTCAGACTTTTCCCCCCCGGGTCCATTTCCACCGTGATCCCGGCCAACCCCAGCGCGCAGGACCAGTCAAACGCCGACCGGGTGCTTTTTTCACCCAGGGCCGCCACAAATACATCCGGCTTTTTTATAAAATCGGAACGATTCAGCCCGGCCGTTTCGACCAGCCGGTCAAAGCCGATGGCAAAACCGATCGCGGGCGTGTCCGGCCCGCCCAGCAGCCGGATCAGTCCGTCGTAACGCCCCCCGCCGGCAATCGCATTCTGGGCTCCCTGAGATCGGGTCTGAATTTCAAAGGTCGTGCGGGTATAATAATCGAGGCCTCGGACCAGGCGGCTGTTGACCGTAAAGGGAACATGCAGGCCCCCGAGAGCATCCTGGACCGTTTGAAAATGGGTGCTGCAGTCGGTGCACAAAAAATCGAGGAGTGAGGGAGCCCCGGCCATGGCATCGCGGCAGGACGGCACCTTGCAATCCAGCACCCTTAACGGGTTGCGGCCGCTGCGCCGCACACAGTCCGCGCACAACTTTTCTTTTAAGCCGGACAGAAAACCGGAAAGCGCAGCCTTAAACTCCGGACGGCAGGATGGGCACCCCAGTGAATTCAGATGGACTTCGACATCTTTGACCGCCAGCCGCGAAAACAGCGTCACCAGCATAAAGATGAGCTGCGCGTCGATCAGGGCCGAATCGACCCCCAGGACCTCGGCGTTGATCTGGTAAAACTGCCGGTAGCGCCCCTTCTGAGGCCTTTCCCGGCGGAACATGGGACCGATGGTATAAAATTTCTGGACCGGATCCTGGGCATAGAGCTTGTGCTGGATATAGGACCGGACAATGGAAGCGGTCGCCTCCGGCCGCAGGGTCACCAGGTCCCCCTTGCGATCCGGAAAGGTGTACATCTCCTTTTCGACGATATCGGTGTCTTCACCGATGCTTCTGGCAAAAAGCTCTGATTTTTCCAGCAGCGGCAGACGGATCTCGCTGAACCCATACGCCTCAAAAAGGGCAACAGCCGTCTTTTCGATGTGCTGCCAGAGTTCCGCCTCGCCGGGCAGGATATCTTTAAATCCCCTGATGAGCTGTATCATTTCCCGCATCTTTTCATTGTAAATAATTATTTAAATTTATTTATGTATCTCAATAAAATTGAATTAGTCAATATTAATGTTGCCGGTTTTTATTCCTATTGGCTTTTAGAACGACATTTGCTATCTAACAGGTTAAAATTGCTCAAGGAGTCACCGATGCTGAAAAAAATACTGCTGGTCTGTGCCATTGTTTGTTTTCTGCCGGTCACGATTATGGCTGCTTCGATAATCAAATTGGGAGTCGTTACCAAACCCGGCTCCGCCCAGAATATCGCTGCCGAAAAATTCAAGGAGATCCTTGAAAAACGATCCGGAAAAAGCTTTCAGGTCCGGATATTTCACTCCAGCTCGATCGGCAATGAAACTGAAATCCTGCAGCAGGTCCAGATGAATACCATCCAGATGGCCATTATTACCGACGGCCCGTTTGACACGTTCGACCCTATCGTCCGGGTCATCAATTATCCTTTTTTATTCAAGGACAACTCCCATGCCGATGACGTCCTGGACGGCCCTCTGGGCGCCAGGATTTTAAAAAGCCTTGAAAATTCAGGGTTCAAAGGCCTGTGTTTTTCCGAAAACGGGTTCAGAAACCTCAGCAACAGCAAGCGCCCGGTCAGGGGGCCGGCGGATATCAAAGGCCTGAAAATCAGGGTGATGGATTCGGCGGTTCACCAGGCCATCTGGCGGGAGCTGGGCGCCAATCCCACCCCCATGCCATGGCCGATATACACCGAGCTGGAACAGGGCGTTATCGACGGTCAGGAAAACCCCCTGTGGGTTTCTGCTGGTCCTGATCGTCAATCTATTATGCATCACTTTTTTCCCGCCCCTGACCATGTGGATGGCCCGCATGGTTGCCGGATAAGCACTAAAGCCGGGAACAGGATCCGGCGGCCGGCGGCAAATTGCGAATCTTCCTGCATATTTCCCTTGACAGGCGGCCGGTCTATTTATAAATAATATGTAAAAATAATAAGTTAGGAGGATTAAGGAATGCCGTCTAAAGTTACGCTGACAACGCTTTACAAGATGAAGGATAAGGGTGAAAAAATTGTCGCCCTGACCGCCTATGATTATCCGTTTGCCCGGATGGTGGATGAATCCGGCGTCCATATGATTCTGGTGGGAGACTCCCTTGGGATGGTGGTGCAGGGGGAGCAGAGCACCCTGCCGGTTTCCATGGATGAAATGATTTATCACACCCGCATCGTTTCCAAGGCCGCCGCTTACGCCATGGTGATCGGGGACATGCCGTTCATGTCCTATCAGGCCAGCATCAGCGAAGCAGTTGCCAATGCCGGGCGTTTTTTAAAAGAAACCACGGCGACCGCCATCAAGCTGGAGGGGGGTGCAGCCGTCAGCAAGACCATTAAAGCCATCGCCGAAGCCGGCGTTCCGGTCCAGGCCCATATCGGCCTGACCCCGCAATCGGTCCACCAGATGGGCGGCTTCCGGGTTCAGCGCGATGCGGAGCGCCTCCTTGCCGATGCCCTGGAAGTCGAATCGGCCGGGGCTTTTTCCGTGGTTCTTGAAGGTATTCCGGCCGATATTGCCGCAAAAATTACCGCAGCCCTGAAAATCCCCACCATCGGCATCGGCGCCGGACCGGACTGCGACGGCCAGATCCTGGTACTCCATGACCTCCTGGGATTAAACGACCGGCACGTTCCCAAATTCGCAAAACAATACGCCCGCCTGATCGATACGGCCACGACCGCCATCAAACAGTACGCTCGGGAGGTTGAAAAGGGGACCTTCCCGGGCAAGGAGCACTGCTATTAACCATGGGCGGGTCATTCAGCATCGTCGGCTGCGGCAAGGTCGGAAAAGCGCTGGGGAAATTTTTAACGTCTGCCGGATATGAGGCTGCCGGAACCGCCAGCAGAAGCCGTTCCTCCGCCAAAGAGGCGGCGGACTTGTTAAGGGCCGCCCGCTACAGTGATATTCCCTGGGAAATCACGGCATCCGCCGATGTGGTCCTGATCACCACCCCGGACGGTGCGATTGCCGATACCTGCCGCCGGATAGCCGCAAACAAAGGCTTTAAACCCGGTTGCGTGGTCCTTCACTGCAGCGGAGCGCTGCCCTCGACCGTTCTTTCCGCCGCCGCCGACTGCGGCGCAAATACGGGATCGATGCACCCCCTGCAGAGTTTTGCCGCCGACAGTTTCACCTGCAATCCCTTTGACGGCATCGTCATCGCCATCGAAGGCGATCCCCGGGCCCTTGCCGTTGCCCGGGAAATGGCCGCGGACCTTGGCGCCACCTGTCTGACGATTGCAACGGATGCCAAAACCCTCTATCATGCCGCGGCGGTTGTGGCATCCAATTATCTGGTAACCCTGCTGGCGCTGGCTTTCAGGCTGCTGGACAAAGCCGGCATTTCCGGACCGGCGGCCTACAGCGCCCTGCAGCCCCTGATCCACGGCACTCTGACCAATATTCAATCCATCGGCATTCCCCAGGCCCTGACCGGTCCCATTGCCCGGGGCGATGTTGCAACGGTCAAAAAGCATCTTTCTGAAATCCGTTTCAACACACCGGAATTAATGGATCTTTTTAATACCTTGAGTTTTCATACCATTGAGATTGCACAGGCTAAAGGAACGTTGTCAGAAACGGATGCAGCCACGCTGAGAAACCTCCTGGGGAGTAAAGAATCCTGATCCAGAGGGCCTTCCCCGGGAGGGAATATTTTACTTTGGAAGTTATTTCATTTCCTGCCGTTTCTCAGGCCGTTGATCCTTCCCCATATCCCGGGCCGGATCTCCGCCAGCACCATCCCCGCAAAAATGAATCCGCCGCCGATGAGGTGCTGCTCCAGCAGCGGTTCGCCCCCGTACAGGTGGGCAAATAAGGCGCCGAACACCGGTTCGGCCGTAAAGATAAGCGCTGTTCGGGTCGGGGTCGTGTAACGCTGTGCATGGGTCTGCACGGCAAAGGCAAACACGGTGCAAAACAGCGCCGTGACCAAAACAGCGCCCCAGGCCGAAGGCGGCACATACAGGCTGAAGCTCCCGGTCCCCATGCTGAACCCCATGCTCAGCGCAGCTACGGCCCCGATCTGCCAGGTCGCCAGGGCCATCGTATCAAATTTTGGGGCATAAACCCCCGTCAGCATGATATGGAAGGACACCCACAGCGCGCAGATAAACACCAGCCGGTCGCCCCGGTTCCACTCCGATGGGGCGCCGCCGGCCAGGAAATACAGGCCGGTAAAGGCCAGCAGCACCCCTAGCACGGCAAAAGGCGCCGGCGCCCGTCTTAAAAAAATCAGCGACAGGATCGGAACCATGACAACGTTCATGCCTGTCAGAAAAGCCCCGTTGGTTGCGGAGGTGTGGGTCAGACCCCAGGTTTGAAAGGCAAACGCGGCAAAAAGAAAGACACCCAGGAAAACGCCTGCAAGCACGGTCGGCAGATGAATAGGCCATATTCTTTTCCGGAAAAGAACGATCATCACCATAAATGCGATGCCGAAGCGGATGCCTAAAAAAACATATACATCCATATGCGCCACGGCGTTCTTAACAATGATGAACGTCGTTCCCCAAAAAAAAGTGGCGGCAAACAATAAAAAATCCATCCAAAGCAGATAGGCCCGTGAAGCCATGCCTTCATTTCCCCTTTCAAAAGACGCTATCCATAGCAAAGAATTTCTCCGGTGTAAACCTGGTGTCCGACAATTGATCCTGACGAACCCTGCCCGGAAAGCGACCGGCCGTGAACTCTATTCCGGAAATTAACTAAATATTAACCTCTGCCGGTTGACATTTCGTCGGTTTTAAAGCTATATGCTTTTATTCATATCCGAAAGATGCGCGTCCATATTAAAATCTATTTCAAACACAGTCATCAAACAGCGGTCTGTTTGTAACATCCCGGCTTTTGGGGCCGGAGATTGCTCTTTTCAGTAAGCTATAGGGTCTGCGCTCAGCCCTATGACCGCTATGGCATCCACCACCCCGACACCGGGAAGGAGGACGGGATGAGAGAAAAGCTGGAAGCGATAGAAGTTGAATGTCCCCGATGCAGAAATACCCAGATTGTTTACATCCCCAAGGAAGAAATACCCAAATGCCCGCAATGCAACGTCCAAATGGTCATCCGGGAACTTCTCGACGAAGGTAAAGCGTATTGAATTCGCACGCATATGACAAGCAGATAGTTTAAAACGGAGCAATTCATTAAACCCACACAAGGAGGTCAGGCATGCATCAATTGTTAAAAGGAACAGTCGTATTTTTGGCGGTTTTGACCCTTTTTTCCGCTCCATTATTGGGGGCGGACATCGAACTGGCCAAGAAATCCACCCTGGAACAGATTCTGCAGAAAGGTGAACTGCGGGTCGGTTTTGAAGCCGGTTACATGCCGTTTGAAATGACGGACAAGAGGGGACAGTTTGTCGGTTTTGACATCGATGTGGCTAAAGAAATGGCAAAGGCCATGGGGGTAAAATTTGTGCCCGTCAATACCGCCTGGGACGGAATTATTCCCTCCCTCATTACCGGCAAGTTCGACATCATCATGAGCGGCATGACGGTCACCCAGGAAAGAAACCTCAAAATCAATTTCGCCAATTCGTATATCGTCGTGGGCCAGACGGTCCTGATCAACAACAAACACAAGGGAACCGTTAAATCATACAAAGACCTCAATAAATCAAACTACATTGTTACGTCCAAGCTGGGAACCACCGGGGAGCAGGCTGTTAAACGCATGATCCCCAAATGCACCTATAAATCCTTTGAAACCGAAACCGAAGCCGTTCTTGAAGTGGTCAACGGCAAGGCGGACGCGTTTGTTTACGATCTGCCCATGAATGTCGTATTTATGGCTCAGCAGGGGCAGGGCAAACTCACTTTCCTTGATAAGCCGTTTACCTTCGAACCCCTGGCATGGGCGATCAACAAGGGCGACCCCGATTTTATGAACTGGCTCAACAACTTTCTCTGGCAGATCAAAAACGACGGCCGCTATGACCGCATCTATCAGAAATGGATCAAAAGCACCGAGTGGATCAAGGATGTTCAATAAAGGAAAGGGTTCAAGGAGTCGAGGGGCCAAGGATTCAGGTGACATGCAAGCACTCGAACCCTAAAATCCTGGGATCCTCGACTCCTGCCTGCATCAGGCATTTTATCTGTCAGCCGTTCGGTTAAATTTAACGATCGAAGCTGAAATATCCGGCGGCTGAAACTAAACGCAATTCTGATAAGATATATATATTGCTCAAGCATTGAAAGGTGGCAGTCGATGGCCTTCAGTTCAAGCGACACTCGCATGCAGAGCAAGGCAACCTACTACTTCTGGGTAGGTGTTTTTATCATATTTATGCTGTCTGTTTTTTCCGGGACCTATTTCGCAACCCTGAAGGTGGATTATGTCTGGCGCTGGTACCGGGTTCCGCAATATTTTTTCTTCAAAGACCATGTGGAAATCCGTTCGGAAATCCAGGGCGATGTCGCTAAAATCGATCGGCGGGAGAAAGAAACGGTTGTGTATATCAGCGGCGACGGCGAGCAGGCCAAATATACCCTGCCGGCCGGAAGCCTGCGCGTTGCCGAAAAGGATTTCATCTATCCGGGCGACATTTTGGGTTTCTACGAAAAGTGGAAAGTGGGAATTCTGCTGGACGGGCTCTGGCTGACCCTCAAGGTCAGCGTGGTGGGAATCGTCATCGGGATTATTATCGGGCTTTTTGCCGGTCTGGCGCGCATATCCGCCAACCCGGCCTTTAAATGGACGGCCATTACCTATGTGGAGCTGATCCGGGGATCCCCGCTGCTGGTACAGATTTTCATCTGGTATTTTGTGATCGGCACGGTTGTCAATACCATGCTGGCGGGAAAAGGTTTCGGTCAACTGCCCCCCATCTGGTTCGGCGTGGCGGCGCTGGCGTTTTTTGCAGGAGCGTATGTGGCTGAAATTGTCCGGGCCGGCATTCAGTCCATTCACCGCGGTCAAACCGAAGCCGCCCGCTCACTGGGCATGACCTATGCCCAGAACATGCGGCATGTCATCCTGCCCCAGGCCTTTCGCCGCATTTTTCCCCCCCTGGCCGGTCAGTTCATCAGTTTGATCAAGGACTCCTCCCTGCTGGGGATCATCGCCATCCGGGAGCTTACCAAGGCCACCCGCGAAGTGGTCACCACCAGCCTGCAGCCTTTTGAGCTCTGGTTCATGTGCGCCCTGCTGTATCTGGTTTTGACGTTTTCGCTGTCCATGTTTCTGCAATACCTCGAAAGGAGGACCATCACCTAGTGATCGACGTTAAAAATGTGTCCAAATTTTTTTATGTGCCCCATGAGGTCAAAGCACTTAACAACGTTTCCTGCAAAATCGAGGTCGGAGAAGTGGTGGTGGTCATCGGGCCGTCGGGCTCCGGCAAAAGCACGTTGCTGCGCTGCCTCAACCGGCTCGAGGTGGCCGACGAAGGGCATATCTTTGTGGACGGCATCGACATCATGAACCGTAAAACCGACATCAATAAAGCCCGGGCCGAGATGGGGATGGTGTTTCAATCCTTCAACCTGTTTCCCCATAAAACCACCCTGGAAAATGTAACCCTGGCGCAAGTGGTGGTCCGCAAACGTTCGGCAGATGGCGCCCGGGAAAAGGCCATGGCCCTGCTCAGCAAGGTCGGCATCCCGGACAAGGCCAACGTTTATCCCGACCGCCTCTCGGGCGGCCAGCAGCAACGCGTGGCTATTGCCCGGGCGCTGGCCATGGATCCCAAGGTCATGCTGTTTGACGAACCGACCTCGGCCTTGGATCCTGAAATGATCGGCGAAGTCCTCGATGTCATGCAAACCCTTGCCCGGGAAGGGATGACGATGATCGTCGTCTCCCATGAAATGGGGTTTGCCCGGGAAGTGGCCGACCGGGTATTTTTCATGGATCACGGCGCCATCGTGGAGGAAGGAACTCCCGACACCCTGTTTAACAATCCCCGGCATGAACGGACCAAACTTTTTTTAAGCCAGAT
>Ga0068712_1000915_pt1 | contig 48545 bp, 44 predicted proteins | sample MTBAKSrepl1MetaG_FD_62987 | JGI IMG/M metagenome (GOLD analysis project Ga0068712, IMG submission 62987) | Enrichment culture microbial communities from Arthur Kill intertidal strait, New Jersey, USA, that are MTBE-degrading - MTBE-AKS1... | ecosystem: Environmental > Aquatic > Marine >... | reverse complement strand
CGGGCAAGGGAAGGGGAGAGACGTGCATGACCATAAGCAGGCCCTGTGTTGTCTCCGTATCTGAAAGCGCGTCAAGGATATCCCGTTTCACAGGGTAAGCCGCACACCCTGCTTCTGAGGCCTGTTTAACCAGGTCCAATCCGCGGGACGAACAGGAATCGGAATATAGCACCAGTTGGGGGGTAAAGCCGTTTGCCAGCGCTTCTTCAGCCAGTCTCACGCCTTCCAGGATGAAGAGTCCCCGGTTCTCGCGGGCGCTTTTTTTAGCCAGCAGTTCCCTGACCAGGTGGATGTGCTGGTTTTTCGAAGAAGAGATGAGATCGCGGTCAGATAAGGTCATAAGATAATTCTACTTGAAAAAGATAACTGTCAGAGAATAATGATGACAAGAGCATTTCTATCATGTGATTGATAACACTAATATAGCTATTTAATAAGTGGAAAGGTCCAATTCCCGAATTCTGTTTTAAGAATTCGGGAATATGCACGAAACATGGACTTCATTACGCATTGCTGCGAAAAATCCAATTCCCGAATTCTGTTTTAAGAATTCGGGAATATGCACGAAACATGGACTTCATTACGCATTGCTGCGAAAAATCCAATTCCCGAATTCTGTTTTATGAATTCGGGAATATGCACGAATCACAGACTTCATTACGCATTGCTGCGAAAAATCCAATTCCCGAATTCTGTTTTAAGAATTCGGGAATATGCACGAATCACAGACTTCATTGGTCATTCCTGAAAAGAACGCTTCAATTTGACAAAAAAAGTCGTCAAGTAATAACAAATACGATTGTCCTGTATGTGTGATTGAATCCAAACAAAAACCCGCCGTAATTGACTTACGGCGGGTTGTGAGACAAAAAAAGGCTTAGATGGCTACAACGGATCCGGCAGCCAGGAACCAGATCATCAGGCTTGATACCATCAGCGCGCCGAGGTATATCTTGCCGGTGCGGCGATAGAACCAGACCAGCATCCAGAGCAGGATCAGGAACTCGGGGATGTAGACCTGCAGCATGAGCGGCCAGAGGGCGCTGAATTGGGGCAGCCCCAACAGTTCAAAGCCGGGACCGGCATTGAAGAGGTACCAGGGCAGGTACTGGATGCACCAGACCAGCAGCAGGCCGGTCAGGAACGCGAAGCAGACTTTGATCCACCAGACCCACTGGGTCTTGGTGGGTGTGGATGCTTCTTTTTGGTGGATCTGACCGAACAGGAACAAACCACCGTTGATCAGGAAGAAGGCCAGTGCGGGGATCATGTAGAGGAAGAACAATCCCACACGTTCCGCGTTGGCGAACTGGCGCATATACGGCCAGACAAAGCGGAATTCCTGTCCGAAGATGACCTGGAAGAAACCTTCCACCAGGTAGAGCGCCATGAAGAGGATGAATCCCAACAAGGCGGTCTTTCCGATCAGTTTCCAATCCAGTTTGTTGGATTTCTCGTCAAAGGCAACACCCATGTCGTACAAGTTTACGTTTTCCTTCTTCTGGGCGCCGCGGTACCAGATGGCGAAGAGGATCAGGCAGATCACCGCATTTACGAGCAGCCAGCCGAAAACGCCGTTGCCTACCTGCAGTTTCAGCCAGGGGAAGATGGCTTCATACTTGTCGCTCAAAGCGCTCCACTGGGTGAAGATCGGATAGGTAATGCCGCCGATCAGCAGATTAATGGTCGCGAACAACCACCAGTTGCCTTTTTTAGCTGAATAGCGTTTGGGCATGGGACCGGCAACCGGAGCGAAGAACTTGGTGGCCAGCAGGAGATTGGTCAATGGGATGAGCATGAAGATGGCTGTGAGCAGGGTGATCAGACCGAAGATTTCCTTCCACCAGAAGATCTGGTTGTTGGCGTCCAATCCGCTGACGCCACCCTTAAGGGATTCTTCCATCCAGTTGATCGCTTCCACGATCGCTTGATGGTTGAGGGGCAGGAAGTGATGTTCCATGCTGATCAGGGCGGCCCGGCGGGCTGTGCCGTCTTCGAAGCTTCCGTAAGTGGTATTCCATTCAACAGAATCGGTCAACCCGAAAGCAGCGATACGAGCCTCGTTGGTTGGCAGTGTATCAACGGTCAGCAAGCCTTCACGGAACAAACTGAATTCGTCGTATTTGGCTTGTGATAACAGCACGTTGCTTAATTCAGGTGTACCGGCGTTGCCGCATTGCATATTAAGGGCTTTGATGTCGGGATTGATTGTTCCAAGGGTCTGGGTCATGATTGCGCCCAGTGAGTGACCCATTACACCGATATTGGCAGCGTCCACGTAGGGTAAGGATTTAGTATAAAGGAAGATGCTCTGCATACCTCCGGTGGAAGTACCACCTAAGATACTGACCAGGTCAAATACTGGCGATGAATCGCCGTGTCCGATCATATCGGGAGAAATGACCACAAATCCACGGCGTGAAAGCTCGATAGCCATGGAATCATTAGTTATTTTGTCGTTCTGATATCCGTGGATATTAATAATAGCGGGGAGCGGATTGGTTGCGTCAGCATTCTTCGGGCGATAAAGCCTGGCCGCGATGACATTTCCGCTTTCATCAGTAATCGAGATATTGTTGACATCCACTTTACCAAAATCGGTTTCGATCAGGCGGGCCATACCGGCAGCGAGCGTGATGACAACCAGGCAAATGATGATCCAATTTACGGATTTTTTCACTTTTTCATTCATACATCTTCTCCTGTTTATAGCGGTTTTTGGTTTGTTACAAGGTTATGAAAAAAATGATGGTTACACGTGAAAAGCATTGCCATGCCAGTTTCTCGAATAGCGCCTCCTTTGGGTCGTTTATTATCAATTGGAAAGAAGTGAATCATAAAATTATTGCATTTCAAACTGGCAAAGTAAATCAGGCAACGGCTTCGGTTAAAATGAAAAAATCCTCAATTCTGCATAAATTGAGGATTTTTTATACACCATTGGAGTATGTGAAAGGCTCCATTGGAGTAAAAAGGATTAAAAGAAAACGTTTATATATCTGGGATCCAGCCGTGTTCAAGGCAAAGGCGGATCAAGGAGGCAATCGAATCCACCTCCAATTTGCGCATGGCATCCCGGCGCTGCTTTTCTACGGTTTTCTGACTGGTATACAATTGGGCGGATATTTCCCGCATCGACTTTCCGGTAACGATGAGTTTTACCACTTCTTTTTCGCGGGGTGACAGACGCTGGAATTTTTCATCTTCTTTATTTTTGACTGTATTGGCGCTTTCTGTCTGACCCCAGGACCGGGCGCATTCCACGGCTTTCAGCCACATGCCGTAGAGGTCGTCGCGTTTTGAATTGGTCATGCGGGGTTCAAACCGTGTTTCAAGCTGCCAGTTGTTTTCAACTTCTTCGGGCGAATCCCAATAACCGATGGCAAGCCCGGCCATGTAAGCGGCGCCCTGCGCGGACGCCTCAACGACCACCGGACGTTCCACGGGGATACCCAGAATATCCGCCTGGAACTGCATCAGGAAATCGCTTTTTGCTCCGCCTCCGTCCACTCTGATCGAGTTGATCTTCTGCCCGTAGGCGTTTTCCAAAAAGGTGAGGGACTCACGCGTTTGATAGGCAATCGACTCGATCGCAGCCCTGGTGATATGGCCTTTTGTGGTTCCCAAATTCATACCGAACAGAGTGCCTCTCGCGTTTGGGCTGTCGTGTGTCGCGCCCATGCCGACGAAAGCTGGCACGAAGAAGACGCCCTGAGTATCCGGAACCTGCATTGCCAACCCGTCCGCGTCGAATTCATCACGGATGATCCCCAGGCCGCTTTGCAGCCAGTGGACCACTGCGCCGGAAATGTCGGCATAGGCTTCAAGGCCGAAATTTACCTTTCCGGCGATCGACCACAATACGGGTAGAATGGTCCCTTTTCTGGGCGGGATTTGTTTTTCTCCGGTATTCAAAGCCATAAAAGAACCGGTCCCGTAAGTATTTTTCACCATCCCGGGCCTGGTACAGGCTTGCCCAAAGACGGCCGCGGTTTGATCGCCAATGCATCCTGAAATGGGTATGGATACGCCTAGAAAGGCATCAGGATCTGTGTGACAGTAGATTTCACTGGAACTTTTGATCTCCGGCAGAATACGGCGGTTGATTCCGTATTTGCCCAAGACACTTTCATCAAAATCCATCGTGGAAAGGTTCAGGAAACCCGTTCCAAATGCGTTGGAAGGATCGGTCACGTGGGTTTTCCCGCCGGATAACTTCCAGATCAACCAGGTGTCAATCGTACCAAAAAGAAGTTCGTTGCGGGCCAGCGCCTTTTGAAACTTCCGATCCTCTTCCATCAACCAAAGGATCTTGGTAAAAGAGGCATTTGGCAGGATCTTTACATTGTATTCATATTTATTTGCTACTTTATTGTCATTCGATATCCGATCGCAGATATATTGGGTGCGTCTGTCTTGCCACAGGATGGCTCTGCCGATCGGTTCGCTGGTGTTCTTGTTCCACGCAACGGAGGTACACCTTTGGCTTGAAATGCCGATCGCGAGGATATCCTCCGGCAGCAGTCTCGAATCACGCAAGACATCTGAGACAGCCTGGAGGGTTTTGGTCCAAATCTCGTTGGTGTCCTGCTCAACCCAGCCCAAATGTGGATAGTAGGTAATGACCTCGTGAAACGCGGAAGCGACGATATTCCCTTCATGGTTGAAGATGATCGCTTTGGTTCCGCTTGTTCCCTGGTCGATGCTAAGAATGAATCCGTCCATATTCCAATATTCCTTCCATGGTTGGAAGAGATGCTCCAAAGTTTGAGTTACCGATTTGGCGAGTCAGGATAAAAAACAATCCAAAACGATCTGACCATGTGGATTAATTATATTCCACCATGGATAGACCGAAGGGAAAATTTACATTTACAGCCGTAAGGTGGTGATAATAAAACAGGATGGCCTTGAGAGCCATCCTGTAAGTTTGTTGTTGAGGTTTTTATTTCGCTGCTTTCGCTTTTTCAACAACCGCTGTAAAGGCCTGCGGTTCGCGCACGGCGAGATCGGCAAGCATTTTTCGGTTCAACATAATGTTGGCCTTGCGCAGAGCATAGATCAACTGGCTGTATGATAAGCCGTTCTGTCGTGCGCCGGCGTTGATACGGGTAATCCACAGGCGGCGCAGGTCGCGTTTGCGGTTCTTGCGGTCGCGGGTTGAATACCACATGCTTTTCAAGCGGGCTTCGTTGGCGCGACGGAACAGAAGATGTCGGCTGCCAAACTGGCCCTTGGTGTATTTCAATACTTTCTTGTGGCGCAGATGTCCGTGAGGACCACCTTTTACACGTGCCATGTTTTACTCCTTTGCGAACCCCTGGGCGCCGGTCAAATTGACCCGTTGCAAACACCCAACAGCCGCACTAATTCGGAAACGGACAGTCGTTTTACTCAATTACTCCATATTGGGATTGAGACGATTGACGCGTTTTATGATCTTGTTACCCTTTACGGTAACCATTTCAGCCAACAACGTTTTGGTACGTTTTGAAGTGCGTCGGCGCAAGTGGCTTTTACCGCCCTTGGTGCGTACCAAGACGCCCGACCCGGTCAGGCGGAACCGTTTTGAGGTGGCCTTGTGGGTCTTCAGTTTATATTTTGCATTCTTTACCTTGCTTGTCACAGCGAACTCCTCTCAACAAAAATCTGCGATTACTAGCGCAATCGCAGATTATACCAGATTAATTAAGGATTTCCGGGCTTAAGCTTCTTCTGAAACAGATTCCTTTTCGGATTCCGCGGCTTTCTTTTTTACCTGTTTCATGGGAGCCAGAACCATGCCCATTGTGCGGCCTTCGATGTTGGGGGATTGTTCCACCGTCGCGACATCGGCCAGCTCTTCGGCAATTTCCTTGAGATCTTCCAGAGCGATCTCCGGATAGGTGATCTCACGGCCCCTGAAGCGAATGGTAACCTTGACCTTGTTGCCGTCAATCAGCCAGCGCCTGGCATCGCGGGTTTTAAACCCGCGGTGGTGCTCGTTGGTTTTTGGGCGCAGCCTGATCTCTTTGACCTCGATCTTGGTCTGTGCTTTACGGGCTTCACGGTCTTTTTTGGTTCGTTCATATAAGAACTTGCCAAAATCCATTACTCTGCATACGGGGGGTTCTGAATTGGGGGCGACCTCAACGAGGTCTAATTCGGCGTCTCGGGCGATTTCAAGGGCCTTCTGGATCGGCACTACCCCAACATTTTCGTTATCCGGTCCAATCAGGCGGACTTCGGGTACCCGGATCATTTCATTTACGCGGAAATTTTGAGTACTGATAGCATTCTCCTGTAGAAAAATAATTTAACAATAGCCCGTTCACTTAACGGGCCCACTTAATAAATAATACCACATTCACTTATAGCGAGTCAACAAAAAAATATGGAAAAAAGAATAGTTCTTTCTGCCAGTTAAAAACAGTACAGACTATGAAAAATTCAGATATTCCTTTTTATTCTTTTCCAGATCTGCGTAGACTCCGCGGTTTTGTTCGGGCAGCAGACGGGCGATCTCATACATGATCTCATCTGTCATTTGCTGCCGTACATCTCGTGAAAGGGGAAGCCCCTTGGAATCCAGTCTGAAAGGCTCGCCCACTTTGATGGTCATGCTGGTGCGGTGCGCCAGCCGTAATTTCAGGTTCTCGTTGCCGAAGAACACCACCGGCAAGATGGGTACGCCCGCGCGCACGGCCAGCAGTACGATGCCGGGATAGCCCTGATTCAGTCTGCCGTGCTTTGAGCGTGTGCCTTCAGGCGCCACAATGATGATCTTCTTCTTGCTCAACGCTTCTTCAGCCAGGCGGAAGGCCTCGAAATCGACCTCCCCGCGTTTGATGGGAATAGCATCCCAGGCGTCGAACAGGAATCTCAGGAAGAAGTTGTCCCAGGTTTCTACTTTAACGAAGGCTGTGATCGGACGGGGGTGCAGGTGGCTGAAGCCCACCGGGGCATCCAGCGAATTGATGTGATTGGTGGCAATGATCAGCGGGCCCTGCATGGGCACACGCGCCACTTCATGGGCATCCACGTCGAGGAAAGTGCTGAGGATGGCCTTGATGGGCGGGTTGATTATTGAGGAGGCGATCGTCATTCTGCCAACCTTGTGATGATCTCCAGCTCTTGCGGCAGGAGTTCGATCGAGATTTCGTGCCCCTCCTCGCAGATGGTCACGCCGTCGGCGTGTACGGGCAGTGTGCCCTGCACGGCTTTCACCGTCACCTTGGTGCTTTGTACGGTTGAGACGGCCGGATGCGCCGCCTGTGTGCCTGACATGACCTTGCCGATCAATCCGACAATTGCAGATTGAGGCACCGAGCGAACGATGCACAGGTCGAAAGTGCCGTCATTGGGCTTGCCGTCGGGGGCGAACATAAAGGAACCGCCCATACGTTTACCGTTCATGATCGATACAAGCAGGGCAGAGATTTGAAAAGTCTTTTGTTCTGTGATCACGTCCACCAGGGGGGCCTTGTAAAAGATGAAAATGGTCTTGAAGGCGGCCACCAGATAGGAAAGCATTCCGGTGAGGCGGCTTTTGGCGGCAACGAAACCAACCACAGCGTCAAAACCGACGCCGACGCCGTTGCCGAAGTACAACCCTTGCGGATACAACTCGCCGGTGACTTTGCCGATGTCGATCTTTTGCTTTAAGCCGGCGGCAAGCAGGTTACAGCTTTCTTCGGCTCCTGCGGGGATGTCCACGCCAAAGGCAAAATCATTGCCCCTTCCCACAGGGATTACGCCCATGAGGGGACATTTCTTGTTGGCTTGCTTATACTGCATTAAACCATTAATGACTTCATTTGCCGTACCATCTCCTCCAGCGGCAACCACCACGTCAAAGCCGTCTTCCGCGGCCTTTTTAGCCAGTTCGATGGCGTGTTCGGGATATCCGGTAAGGTCGATATCGTAATCAAGGTTATATTTTTTTAAATTTTGTTCAATCTCGGGTTTTACCTTTAAACCGTTGCCTTTTCCCGCGGTCGGGTTCAGGATGATTTTATACTTGGTCATGTAGGGGTCCTTTGAAGTTGCTGGGATAGGATCGATAATTGCTTAAAAGAATAACTGATTTTAGTGGAGAGTGACATCCTTGGCAAGTGGCTATTTATAGAGAAAGTAATTTCCTGACTTCCTGAATTATATGTACAATAGGGCAAAGGTCATATTATATAACACCATATCATTCAAATCGTCACTTTATAATTACGGAAATATAAGGAGATGTGTTGTGGAAAAACTACAGCTTTCGAACACAGATTTGATCGTCTCCAGGATTTGCGCTGGCTGCATGGGTCTGGGCGGCGGGTGGGGACTCTCGACCCCCATCGATTCAGGCTTGGAAAAACAAGCCGCCGCCTTGATCGACCGCGCCATGCAACTGGGGATCAATTTCTTTGACCACGCCAACATTTATGCCCGCAGCCGGGCTGAAGAAGTCTTTGGAAGGGTACTGGCATCGCGGCCTGACCTGCGCCAACAGATCGTCCTTCAAACCAAGTGCGGCATCCGCTGGGCGGATGAACCTGCCGGAACTCCCCAGCGCTTTGAATTCAGCTATGAACACATCATTTCCAGCGTGGAGGCTTCACTCAAACGCCTGCAGACAGATTATATCGATATTCTGCTCCTGCACAGGCCGGATGCCTTGTGGGAAGGCGAAGAGGTTGCCCGCGCGTTTGACGTATTGAAAAAGACCGGCAAGGTGCGCTATTTTGGTGTCTCGAACCAGAACCGCTTCCAGATGGAGTATCTGCAGTCCTTCCTGCCGGACCCGCTGGTCGCCAACCAATTGCAGATGAGCCTGCTGCATCACGATTTTGCCGAAGTTGGCATCTCGTTCAACCAGAGTGTACCGAACTATCCTGATGGATGGGAAGGTGTGATGGAATACTGCCGTTTGAACGGAGTCAGTCTGCAAGCCTGGAGTCCGCTTGACCGTGGATTGCTGATCGGGCGCGACCTGGCGGGTCAGCCGGAAAACGTGGTCAAGACGGCCGCGCTGGTGAAAAAGATCGCGGAATCCTACGGCGTCCCGCCGGATGCGGTGGCGCTGGCCTGGCTGCTCAGACACCCGGCAAAGATCGTCCCCGTGGTGGGGACGGCCAACCCGGATCATCTCGCCGACAGCGCGCGAGCCCTTGAATTCGATTTGACTCGCGAGGAATGGTACAGTTTGTTTGCTTCCGCCCGCGGTCAAGCCATGCCTTGATTTGTACTCTATATTAATGAAAAATCCGGCTGAACCTTTCCAGCCGGATTTTTTTATGCTTATGCTTTGTTGGCGACTTCAGAGAGCGCCTGTTCGATGAAGGCGTCCAGGGCAATCGCACCGGGATTCTCGCCGCTGCGCATGCGCAGGGCCACCTGGTCGTTTTCCATTTCCTTGTCGCCCACTACCAGCATGTAGGGGATCTTCTGGTTCTGAGCGTCGCGGATCTTGGCGTTCATGCGTTCGCTGCGGCTGTCTACCACGGCGCGGATGCCTTTGGCCTTAAGCTGTTTGGCGACCTTGGCCGCATAATCCAGATGGCGGTCGGCAATGGGGATCAGCACAGCCTGCACCGGGCTCAGCCACACCGGGAAAGCGCCGGCATAATGTTCGATCAGCACGCCGAAGAAGCGTTCGAGGCTGCCCAACAGGGCACGGTGGATCATGTACGGGCGGTGAGGCTGTCCGTCTTCGCCGATGTAGGTCAGGTCGAAGCGTTCCGGTTCGTTGAAGTCGAACTGGATGGTGGAAAGCTGCCACTCGCGGCCGATGGCGTCTTTGACCTTGAGGTCGATCTTGGGGCCGTAGAACGCGCCGCCGCCCTGATCCACGTCGTAATCCAGGCCGGAGCGTTTCAGCGACGCTTCGAGGGCTGCTTCGGCAGCCTGCCATTGTTCGGGGTCGCCCACGGAATGGGAATCATCCGGCTTGGTGCTCAGATAGGCATGGATGTCTTTGAAGCCGAAACTGTGCAAAATGTGCAGGCTGAATTTCAGCACGAAATCGATCTCATCCGGCATCTGGTCGGGACGGCAGAAATGGTGTGCGTCATCCTGCGTGAATCCGCGTACGCGCATGAGACCGTGCATGACGCCGCTGCGCTCATAGCGGTAAACGGTGCCTTCTTCGGCATAGCGGATGGGCAGGTCGCGGTAAGAGCGGATGGAAGTCTTGTAAATGTGCAGGTGGAAGGGGCAGTTCATCGGTTTGAGGAAGTACTGCTGTCCGTCGATATCCACCGGCGAATACATGTTTTCTTTGTAGAAGCCGAGGTGTCCGCTGGTCTCCCACAACTGCGCCTTGCCGATGTGCGGGGTGTAAACAAAGTCGTAGTCGTTGGCAATGTGTTCTTCAGACCAGAAATTCTCGATGAGTTTGCGCATCATGGCGCCTTTTGGATGCCAGAGGATGAGCCCGGCGCCGATCTCGTCATTGGAGCTGAACAGGTCCAGCTCCTGGCCGATCTTGCGGTGGTCGCGCTTTTTGGCTTCTTCCATGCGCCACAGGTAATCTTTCAGTTCTTCTTCGCTGGTCCAGGCGGTGCCGTAGATACGCTGCAGCATGGGGCGTTTCTCGTCGCCGCGCCAGTAGGCGCCGGCCACGTGCAGCAGCTTGACCGCGTCTGGGTTGATCTGCGCGGTGGAATCCACGTGCGGGCCGCGGCACAAGTCGGTGAAGATGCCCTGGGTGTAGGTGGAAATCTCGACCTTTTCGGTAACGGGATTTCCGTCGTCATCCAGATTGCCGTTTTCCAGTCCGTCGATCAGTTCGATCTTGTAGGGCTGGTCTTTGAAGATCTGGCGGGCTTCATCCGCGCTGACCACTTTGCGTTCGAAGTGCTCGTCAGACTTGATGATCTCGCGCATGCGTTTCTCAAGGCTTTCGAGGTCTTCGGGGGTCAGGGGACGGGGAAGATCGAAATCGTAATAGAAGCCGTCGTCGATGGCCGGACCGATGGCGATCTTGGCGGTGGGGAATTCTTCCAACACGGCCTGGGCCATCACGTGGGCGGTCGAGTGACGCACCTTGTAGAGCATGCTGCCTTCGTATTTCTCGTTATTCTTTGATGCCATTCTTGCCTCCAAACTGAACGCCGGTTTATTCCGGCCGCGGGTTGAGTCTGGGGAAGGTTAAAATAAAAACCCGCCCCGGCACTGGGGCGGGAGGTTTTCTCTCGCGGTTCCACCCAGATTCACAAATGCTTTCTGCACCGTGATCTCATTTTACCGATATCGGGGTTCACCGTCCCCCTTATTGGGCAGGTCTTTCTTGCCGTTCAGGGAAAAGCTCGCGGGTGGTTTTCTCTGGTTTGCTGCGGGGATTTTCAGCCGGTGATCCCTACTTTCTGTCTTGGACCAGATACTCGTCCCGGTCAACGCCGTTTATTACTGGTGGGCGGTATAGGACTCGAACCTGCTAATCCTCGCCGCCCTCGCGGGGATACGACCTTTGCGATACTGTGAGTCCTGTGTGGGCGGTATAGGACTCGAACCTGCTAATCCTCGCCGCCCTCGCGGGGATACGACCTTTGCGATACTGTGAGTCCTGTGTGGGCGGTATAGGACTCGAACCTACGACCTTTGCGATGTCAACGCAACGCTCTAACCAACTGAGCTAACCGCCCAACGAGCACTATTATAATTGCGATTTTTCCACTTGACAATAGCCAGACTAAAAATTCTAGTGTCAATCCGACGGGGATGTGCGGAAAACGTAGTCCCACAAGGGGGAACTCACGCCGTAGCGCCGGTCGGGGGTCTTGTAATGATGCTGCATGTGATAGCGCTTGATGAACTTGAGGTAGCCACTGCGCATGGGGAAGTGGTGCGTGGCGTAATGGGTCATGTCGTAGATCAGGTAGCCCAAAATGAAGGCAGAGAAGATGGGGTCGAACCACAGCGGTGCCTTGAAAAGCACTACGATGATTAAATAGAAGAGAGCGAAGAAAACAGCGGCGAGGGGGATGGACACGACCGGGGGCATGACCAGGCGGGTCTTGATCTGCGGCTGGGCGTGATGGATGCCGTGAAAGAGGAAGGTGATGCGCTGTCCGCGCGCGGACTTGGCGGGGAAGTGGAAGACGAAGCGGTGCAGCAGATACTCGGAGATCGTCCACACCAGCAGGCCGATCAGTAGCCCGGCCGGGATGTACCACGGGAAGCCGCCCATCGGCGCCCGGGCAATAGCGCGGATCAGGAAAAAGGCCGCGACCGGCGCCCAGATGATCAGCACGGCCTGCGGACTGATGTGGCTGAAGAATTCCATGAAATCCGATTTGAACAACCTGATGGGAACGTCGCTGTGGTCAATGGGAAGATGACTCATTTTTCCTCCATGAATCAGAATATATGTTCATTAACACATATCCGGATAAAAAGTCCCGAAATTTGACCTAATTATACATATTTGGATCAAGATTCATGACGAAGAAAAAAAACAGTACCCCTCTCCATGTTTGAGAGGGGAAGGAGTGAGGTTAACTATTGGAATTTACTGCGTTTCTGCTTTACTTTTTATTTTGAAACTGATACTTCCTTTGGATCTACCATCCACTCAATGTCGCTCTGATCCGCAAAACGGACCTTCATGGTCTGGATGGCCTGCGGATTGTTATCCACCAGGATGAAATTGCGCCCCAGTTCGAGGCAGGCCGCGCCTGTGGTGCCGCTGCCGGCGAAGAAATCGAGCACGGTGTCGCCGGGGTTCGACGAGGCCGTGATGATGCGCCGGATGATGCCGAGCGGCTTTTGGGTGGGATAGCCGGTCTTTTCCTTGCCTCCCGTGGCCACGATGGTGTGCCACCAGGTGTCGGTGGGCAGCTTGCCGCGCACGGCTTTCTCGGGCCCCACCAGGCCGGGGGCCATGTAGGGGATGCGTTCGATCTCGTCCACGTTATAGATGTAATTCTCGGGGTCTTTGGCGTACCAGAGGATGTTGTCGTGCTTGGCGGGCCACTTCTTCTTGGTACGCGCGCCGTAATCGTAGGCCCAGATGATCTCATTTAAGAAGCTCTGGCGTCCGAAGATCTGGTCCAGCAGTACTTTGCAGTAATGCACTTCGCGGTAGTCGATGTGGAAGTACAGGCTGCCGTTGGGTTTCAGGATGCGGTGAGCTTCGACCAGACGCGGCTCCAAAAAGGTCAGAAAGTCGTCGAATATGTCATTGTAAGACTGCGATCCGATCTTGACGGTGGCGTAGCGCCGGCCGATGAAGCCGGTACGGTCCCCGGTCTCGGATTTCTCGGTCCTGATCTGGGTACGCGCCTGCACCTTGCCGGTGTTGAAGGGCGGATCGATATAGATCAGGCTGACCGACTCGTCGGGCATGTCATGCAGGACTTCCAGATTATCCGCGAAGTGGATTTGAGATTTGGACATGCAGCAATTCTAGCAGAAAACCCCATGAGTAGTTTGATTTTTAAATACTGCAATTATCTCTTGTATTCTTCCAATACCACAGCCCTGACGTCCGCGCCGCGCTCGCGCAGGGGAGCGATCTGCCGATATTCGGGCGAGGCCAGCCACTGCTGAATGTTCTCCATGGCCGGGAACTCGAGGATGATCATGCGTTCAGGCTGCCAGTCTTTGTTTCCAAGCGGCGTGATCTTGCCGCCGCGCACCAGGTAGCGACCGCCGTAGCGTTCCACGATGGGGGGAACCAGCAATTGGTATTGTTCGTAGACCCCTTGATCGAGCACGCGGCTTTCCATGACCATGTAGACGGACATGCCTCTTCTCCTTGTTGTTTTATCGACTCTATAATGAAAGGCTGTCCCCTTCAGCGAGGAGATTGACGGGGATGGTGATGCCTTCGTCCTTCAGGCGCTGCGCGAAACCCTGCGCGGTTTGGCCCGTGCGCATCAATGGAGAGCGTGGCAGGACGCCCAGATGGATGGGCACCACGACGGCCGGATTCAGTTCCTTGACGGCTTTGACCGCGTCCTTTTCGTTCATGGTCATGGGGATGCGGAAGGTGGTCACCGGCATCAGGGCGGCGTCCAGTTTGTATCGGGCGCCGAGATCGCGCATGAAGGGCGCGCGGAAGGTATCCCCGGCGAAGTAGACGGTTTTGCCCTCCGCCTCGAGGATGAAGCCGACCGAAACGGTCACGTGCACGGCCGGTACGACCGTGATCTTCACTTCGCCAACCGCGAAACTCTGTCCGGTCCGCACAGTGTGCACGCTACGCGCGCCCATCAGCCTGACCAGTCCACTGGCCGGGGCGGGGGCGTAAACCGGGACCTGTCCGAGCAGTTTGAAGTAACGACCGTCCGTGTGGTCCCAATGGTCGTGCGAGAGCAGCACGGCGTCCACGCGGGCGGCTTCTTCGCGCGAAACGGCCGGCTTTCCGAGACGTTCAAAAGCGGGGTTTCCCCAGGCGTTCCAGAATGGGTCCGTCAGGATCTTCTTTCCGCTTGTTTCGATCAACAATGTGCTGTGGCCGATCATGGTGATTTTCATCTGACCCTCCAAAAATATCTTGCAATCATATCATCATTTTTATTCGTAAATATAAAAAGTTGGTCTGCAAAGCCAGTTAATTATAGATAGAGGGATTCCTGAAGCTTCAAACTTACCTTGACAACTTTCTGGTTTGCCTTGACAATAGAAGCTCATAACAGGAGTAAAAGGAAACGACCATGAACAAATTGTTAACTAAGGGCATTATTGTAAGTCTGCTCATTCTTTCGTTGACACTTTCCGCCTGCGGCGCAGCTACACCGACAGAAGATCCGGTATTAAAGATCACACAAATTGCTTCCACGGTGATCGCGGAGATGACCCAGGTGGCAGCCCTGACGCCGTCAGCGACCCCCACGCTGGAACCCACCGCCACCGCTACCATGGTGCCGCCCACTGCCACGAAGCCGGTAGTGGATGCCACATCAACTCCCACAGCCAGACCCGTCGTGGAGGACGCCAGCGATGATGATGTTTTAATCATTGAGGATGTCACCTATCCGGACGGCGCGATCGTGAAAGGCGGATCCACCATCACGAAGATTTGGAAGGTCAAGAATACCGGTCAGAACGTTTGGCTGACGGCCTACCGTCTTTCCTACGTGGATGGGCTTAAGGACGCGAAAGAGGTGTTGTACATCCATATTCCGTATCAGGTGAGACCCAATGAAATGGTGGAACTCAGTGTGGATTTCAATCTCCCCGCGAACGGCAGAGTGACCAGTTACTGGCGCATGGTCAACGTCGACGGTAAACCGTTTGGCCCGACGATGTGGATGGACATCATTGCCGGCGAACCCTGAGCCGAATTTAGTTGAAACCTTCAAACAACTAGGTGTTCCGCCTGGTTGTTTTATTTTAATGGGGGCAGCCAGGAGAAAACGTATTTTCCGGTAAAAAAATGCTTAAAAAATAATCTTCCAAATCTCACCGCAAATGTCAGATTGCTTAAAACCTATTGACTTTGGATTTTATTTTTGCTAAACTATTCGTGAGCGGTCACGTGAACGCTCACGCTCCCCCAAGAAAAAAGTCCCGTTTTACCGAGGATCCATTGTTGGAAAAGAAGAAAACCACCATCTACGATGTTGCTGAAAAGGCCGGGGTTTCACGACAAACGGTTTCTCGGGTATTGAATAATCGGCAGGATGTTTCTGACGAAACAAGGAAACGGGTAAAAGAGGTAATGGCCGAACTGAGTTACCATCCCAGCGCCGTTGCCCAGAGCCTGAGCAGACAGAAGAGTTACCTCTTTGGGGTTGTGACTGCAGGGCTGCGTTTCATTGGCCCATCCAGAACCTTAAGCGGCATCACCAGCAAGGCCGAAGAACTTGGTTATGGCCTTTTATTGAAAGAACTGGCGAGTTTCAGTTCCAACAACGTAAAACCCATGCTGCAGTGGTTCAAGTCTCATCAGGTGGACGGCATCATCTGGGCCGCGCCGGAAATTGAAGACAACCGCAGCTGGTTAAATAATGAACAGACTCAAATCGACATACCGACCATTTTTTTGACCATGGAAGAACAAAAAAAGGTCACCATCGTAACTACCGATAATTACAACGGCGCACGCATGGCAACAGAGCATTTGCTTCAGATCGGCCGCAAGAAGATCGGTCATATTTCAGGCCCTTTGGAATGGTGGGAAGCCAGACAAAGGAAGCAGGGTTGGGAAGATATTCTGCGTGAGGCTGGCATAAGGGTGAGCGATCAAATGTGGTCACAAGGGAACTGGTCTTCAAAAAGCGGCCGAACGGCTTTTCTTGAACTGCTGGCCAAGTACCCTGATATGGACGGCGTTTTTGTAGGGAACGACCAAATGGCACTTAGTGTGCTGCAAACATCACTTGAATTAGGGAAAAGAATCCCCCGGGATTTCTCGGTGATAGGATTTGACGGAATTGCAGATTCAGAATTTTATTGTCCCCCATTAACAACTATTTATCAAAATCAGGACGAATTGGGAAGGGTTGCTGTGGCTGAGTTGGCTTCTCAGATTGAACAAAAAATATCAGAAAATATTATCGTAAAGCCAAAATACATTACGATCCAGCCGGAGCTCATTATTCGTCAAAGTTCATAAAAAGGAGGTGATTTAAATCAAAAAATTAAATAAAATGGAAATGCTCTGATTGATTGGACACCAGCAGAGCATTCCCGGGAGTGTGACGAAATCCGATCCAAAATTGGAGGATCTCTCGCACATGTTTATTCTATCTCAATTTTTAAAAATCGAACAAGGAGAAGAGAAATGAAATTAAGCAAAGTCACCAAAGTTCTCGTAGTCGTAATGGTCTTCGCAATGATGCTTACCGCATGCGCAACCAAAGCTACTGAAGCACCTGCTGCTGCACCCGCTGCAACCGAAGCACCTGCTGCTGCCGCCGCCGAAACCGAAGCACCTGCTGCTGAAGCAGCTTTTGGCCAGGCTGACTGCGCTCCCAACTGCAGCTATGCAGACATGGTTATGTGCTTCCCCCAACTGGGCGCTGAAAGCGACTGGAGAACTGCTAATACCGCATCATTCAAATCAGAAGCTGAAAATTTGGGCTTCCAATTAGTTTTCTCTGATGCTCAGCAGAAACAGGAAAATCAGATCTCTGCCGTTCGCGCATGCATCCAACAGGGTGTCAGCGTAATCGCTCTTCCTCCAGTAGTTGAAGATGGTTGGGATGCAGTTTTGACCGAAGCCAACAATGCCGGAATCCCCGTGATCGTTGTTGACCGCTCAGTCAGTGCTGATGAATCACTGTATATGGCTCACATCGGTTCCGATATGTTCCTCGAAGGCCAGCGCGCCGCTGAAGAATTCAACAAGAAATTCCCCGAAGGCGCAAAGGTATTGGAACTCTCCGGTACCACCGGCTCAGGCGCTGCAGTTGGCCGTGCTGATGGCTTCCGCGATGCACTCGCTGACAACATTGAAATCATCGATTCCCAGACCGGTAACTTCACCCGCGCCGAGGCTGTTCCTGTAATGCAGGCCTTCCTCCAGAAATACAAAGCCGGCGAAGATTTCCAGGGTATCTTCATCCACAATGATGACATGGGCATTGGCGCAATCGAAGCTTTGAAAGCCGCTGGCGTTCAACCCGGCGATCTCTTCATCGTCTCCGTTGACGGCACCCGCGGCGGTTTCCAGGCCATGGTTGATGGCTGGTTCCAGGCTGACGTAGAATGCAATCCTCTGCTCGCACCGCAGGTTGCTGAAATGGGTCTGAAGATCATGAATGGTGATGCCGCTTCCGTTGAAAAACACACACTCACCAACGAGACCGTTTACTATCCTGAAAACGCAGCCGAATTGCTGCCGACTCGCCAATACTAGGCCGATCGTAACATTGAAGTCTGCACGATCTTTGTAGACTGAACGTGAGACAGGGAGCGGCAGCGACACGTACGCCGCTTCCTGTTTCAAAATAAAGTGAATAATAACGGGCCCATCGTTTCGGAAGTCGTATCTGTATAATATTGTTGAAAGTAGTACTTCGAAGCAACGATTGTAATGCGTTACCGATATCAAAAAAATTTTTCCCGGCAGCGCAAGCGATCAGAACCCGATAAATGAATCAGGAGCATGTATGAAACAGAAGTCATTTCTAAGACGATTCCGCGACAGCCAGGTTTTCTGGCCTTTGGTGGCCTGGATCATAATTCTGATATTTAATGCGATCATTGACCCAAGCTTCTTTAAACTTGGTATTCTGGATGATCCGACCTACGGAAAACATTTATATGGGAACCTCGTGGATATTTTCAACAATGGGGCTCCTCTTATGCTGGTGGCAATCGGCATGACGCTGGTCATTGCCACGGGAGGCATCGACCTCTCGGTTGGCGCTGTCATCGCCATTTCTGCCGCCATGGGTGCAGTGCTGATCAATCCGGCACTTGGCAACACCCTGATCTCAAATGAAGTTTTAACCAGAAACGCAACAAATACACCGTTGCCCCTAATTATTCTGGCTGACCTGGCAGCTGGAACCCTGTGCGGCCTCTGGAACGGTCTGCTTGTTTCCAGGGGGAAAATTCAACCGATGGTTGCAACACTGATCTTGATGGTAGCTGGTCGTGGAATTGCTCAATTGATCACCAATGGGCAGATCATGACCATTTATTACACTCCATATTTTTGGTTTGGAAACGGATATTTCCTGGGATTACCAGTTTCAATTTTTATCGTAGCTTTTGTGCTGCTTTTAGGCTGGATTTTGGTGCGCAAAACTTCAATAGGTTTGTTTATTGAATCTGTTGGTATTAATGCAAAATCTGCTTATTACAGCGGTATCAGTGAAAAGAATGTAAAACTGATTGCCTACATGTTTTGTGGATTCTGCGGCGCGATCGCCGGTTTGATCCTCAGTTCATACGTCCACAGCGCGGATGGGAACAACAACGGCTTGAACTATGAATTGGACGCCATCCTGGCGGTGCTCATGGGGGGAACCTTAATGACGGGCGGCAGGTTCAATCTGGCGGCCAGTACGATTGGCGCGATCGTGATTTGGACTTTCACTGTGACCGTCTATCACATGGGTGTGCCCGCCAACGCGCTGCTGGCAGCCAAGGCCGTGCTCGTTTTGGTTGTCATCCTGCTCTATTCCGATTACATGCGGCGAATAATAAACCGACTATCTGAGCGAAGAGGTTCTAAGCATGAAACAGCGAACTAAACTATTTTTCCTGCGATTTGGTCCATTAATTCTGTCTTTTGCAGTTTTTGTGCTGGTCTATTTTGTGGGCAGCCGGTTGTATCCCACCATGCAAAAACCGCAAGTATTTTTCAACCTCTTCATTAACGATGCCAGTCTCTTGTGCGTTTCTGTCGGCATGACGATGGTGATCTTGACCGGCGGAGTTGACTTGTCTGTGGGCGGCATCATTGCGCTGGTCAGCACGGCTTCAGCGGTCATGCTCAGGAACGGCGCAAATCCTTATCTGGTCATTCCTTTGATGATCCTGATAGGTATTGTTCTGGGCGTTGTTCACGGTTGGATCATCTCGGATTTGAAGGTACAACCGTTCATTGCCACGCTGATGGGCTTGTTTTTTGCGCGAGGTATGGCCTACATCATCAGCCTGGCATCTGTGCCCATCAAAGACCCGGTCTATATGAAGATCGCGTTGACCCCGATGCACATCCCGTTTTTTGAAAAGGCTTACGTCTACTACACGTCTTTGGTAGGTCCAATACTATTGCTCGTGGCGATCTACCTGAGTTATTTCACCCGTTTTGGACGTACGATCTATGCCATTGGCAGTAATGAACAATCTGCAGTGCTGATGGGTTTACCGGTTCGCCGAACCAAGATCCTGGTGTATGCCTTCAGCGGTTTTTGCTCCGCGTTGGGCGGAGTTGTTTTCAGCATGTCGCTGCTGGCCGGATACGGACAATTCGCATCCGGCATGGAGTTGGATTCCATTGCAGCGGTTGTGATCGGCGGTACGGCGCTCACAGGCGGCGTTGGCAATGTCTTGGGTACATTATTTGGTGTATTGGTCCACGGCACGATTGTCTCGATTCTCCAATTCAATGGAACATTGAGCTCTTGGTGGACGAGGATCGGAGTTGGATTATTGACTTTGATCGCCATCGGAATTCAAAGTATTTTCTATCTCGGGCAGAATCGTTCTCGAAAAGGTTCGTCGTAATATTTTGAATTCTATGATGGAGAAATTAGCCACCATCTTATCGAAAAAACATAACTTGCATGTTCCATTCGAAAAAAGTTGAGGAATAGTATGGCTGATACAAACAATGAAATTATAAAAATGGAAGGCATTTGTAAATCCTTTTTGGGTGTACAGGCGCTTGATAATGTGGACTTCACATTAAAAAAAGGTGAAATTCACGCATTGGTTGGCGAAAATGGGGCGGGTAAATCCACCCTGATTAAGATTCTCACAGGTGTTGAACAGGCAGATTCAGGCACGATCATGATCGATGATGAGAAAGCGACCATCAAATCGCCAATGCAGGCGATTGATCTGGGAATCAGCACGGTCTATCAGGAAGTCAACTTGTGCCCTCACCTGAGTGTTGCAGAAAATATCCTTATCGGACGAGAACCCCATAAATTCGGTTTCATTGATACACGGGCGATGAATAAAAAAGCCGATGAGATCATGAAAGACCTCGGCATCAAACTGGACGTCACTCAAACCTTGATGACCTGTTCTGTGGCACTCCAGCAGATGGCGGCAATTGCGCGCGCGCTTGAGATTTCATCGGCGAAAGTGCTTGTGTTGGATGAACCGACCTCCAGTCTCGATTCTCAAGAGACGGAGCAACTTTTTACTGTCATGCGCAGGCTCAAAAGCGAGGGCGTATCCATCATATTCATTACCCATTTCCTGGACCAAATCTATCAAGTGGCCGACCGGATCACCGTACTGCGAAACGGCAAACAGATGGGCACCTATGAGGTAAAGTCACTTTCTCGTATTGAATTGGTTACAAAAATGATCGGAAGGTCTCTGGTTGAATATGATGAAATGGTTGGCCTCAAAAAGGAAAGCGTAAAAAGCATTAAAAAGGAATCCTGGATTGATGCAGAACAACTGACCAGTGGTGGCTGCGTGGAGCCTTTTGACCTCCAGTTGCATGCCGGTGAAGTGGTTGGACTTGCAGGTTTGTTGGGATCCGGACGCACCGAAATAGCGAAATTACTCTTTGGCATTGACAACCCGTCTAGCGGCTCCTTAAAAATGGACGGTAAGGAAGTCAAAGATTATTCACCAAACAAATCCATTTTACGAGGTATTGCCCTCTGCCCGGAAGACCGAAAGAACACTGGCATCATCGGCGAACTGACCGTCCGCGAGAACATCATTCTGGCCATGCAGGCAGGTTTGGGCTGGTTCAGATTCTTGAAAAAGAGCGAACAGTACGAAATCGCAGACAAATACATCAAGCTGTTGAATATTGCCACGCCGTCAGCCGACCAGTTGGTTAAGAATCTGAGCGGCGGCAACCAGCAGAAGGTCATTTTAGCCCGCTGGTTGGCGATCAATCCGCGTCTGCTGATCCTGGATGAACCTACCAGAGGTATTGACGTCGGCGCGAAAGCCGAGATCCAGAAGCTGGTATTGTCGCTGGCTGAAGAAGGCAAATCCTGTGTCTTTATTTCTTCGGAGCTTGAAGAGGTACTAAGAACAAGTCACCGCATCAAAGTCATGCGCGACCGCAAGATGGTGGCGGAGTTCGATGATGAATCAGGTGATGCGATCATGCACGAAATTGCAGGCAGTGCGTCATAAAAGAAATATGTGGTTTTACTTTTGGACGATTGCCAAACCTGACAATCTTGAAGCAAAAGCAACAAATTCGTTCTTTATAAACAATGAGTTGGGATAAATCCGGATGACAGTTGTAATTGAAGGTGTTCATCCGGGTTTATCCAGATGCCAGAAACAGTTTTTCATCGAAAGGGAGCGCCTCTAGGCAGCCCATGATTGGAAAATTGAAGGTATCAATCAGGGAAGTTGAGTTCGAAAAAAATGGAATTATTTCATTATTCAAATCTGGTAATAAAAACGAGGGAGATGCTCTCTTGAGAAGAAGATCAAAACATCAGGATGCGTTTTATTCATATCGCTTTCTGACAAAGAAATTGAAAGCAATAGATTGATATCAATCTTTTGAAACAAAAAACTTAACCAAAACAGAAAGTCAGAAGAATCCGTATAAGGAATCTTGTAAAGGAGAAACCTTGTAGATGATCGCAACACATGAAATCATAAATGACATACAAAATGGCCAGACTACTCTTGGCATCGAATTGGGCTCGACTCGCATTAAAGCGATATTGACTGATAAGAACCACAATCCGATCGCTTCGGGCAGCCACGACTGGGAAAATCGATACGAAAACGGTGTGTGGACGTACAGCCTTGACGAGGTCTGGACTGGATTGCAGGATTGTTACCGCAGTCTTGTCACGGACGTTAAGGAGAAATACGGCGTAGCGCTTCAAAAGATCGGCGCGATCGGTTTCAGTGCCATGATGCACGGATACATGGCTTTTGACAGCGATAAAAATCTGCTTGTGCCATTTCGTACGTGGCGCAATACCATGACTGAAACAGCTTCCAAAGAACTGACCGACTTATTCAAATTCAATATTCCCCAGCGCTGGAGCATCGCCCATCTCTACCAGGCGATACTGAACAAGGAACCGCACGTAAAAGACATTACGTATCTGACCACGTTATCCGGCTACGTCCATTGGAAACTGACAGGGCACAAAGTGTTGGGTGTCGGAGAAGCTTCCGGCATGTTCCCGATCGACAGCAAGACCATTGATTTTGACAAATTGATGGTTGCATTATTTGATGGAAAAGTAAAGTCAGAAAACCTGCCCTGGAATCTGCGCAACATCCTTCCTGAAGTGCTATCGGCTGGTGAAGCAGCAGGGGTGCTTACCGATGAGGGGGCAAGACTGCTGGATCCATCTGGACAACTCATGCCCGGTATTCCGCTGTGTCCGCCTGAAGGTGACGCGGGTACCGGCATGGTTGCCACCAACAGCGTAGCCAAACGCACGGGCAATGTCTCGGCGGGAACCTCCGTGTTCGCCATGATCGTCCTGGAGAATGCCTTGTCGAAGGTTTATCCCGAGATCGATATGGTCACAACGCCAAGCGGCAGTCCGGTTGCCATGGTGCATTGCAATAATTGCACATCCGATCTGAACGCGTGGATCGAACTGTTCCGCGAATTCACTGATGTACTGGGCGTTCAGGTGGACCAAAACAAATTATTCCAGCTCCTCTATCAAAAGGCGTTGGAAGGGGATGTGGATTGCGGCAATCTGCTCGCTTATAACTACCTTTCAGGCGAACACATCACGCATTTTGAAGAAGGTCGCCCGTTGTTTGTGCGGACTCCCAACAGTCAGTTCACGCTGGCCAATTTCATGCGCGTGCATCTGTTCTCCGCTCTTGGCGCTCTCAAGATCGGTCTGGATATCCTCTTCAAGCAGGAAGGGGTCAAGATTGACCAGGTGCTTGGGCACGGCGGGTTCTTCAAGACCAAAGGGGTGGGGCAGAAGATCATGGCAGCCGCCATGAACGTTCCCGTTTCAGTGATGGAAACGGCCGGTGAGGGCGGCGCTTGGGGAATTGCCATACTGGCTTCCTATTTGCTGAATAAATCCGAAGGCGAATTGCTGGAAAGTTACCTTTCAGCAAAAGTCTTTGCTGATCAAAAAGGCGAAACACTTGCACCAGATGAACAGGATGTAAAAAGCTTCGCCGTTTTTATGGAACGGTATAAAGCCGGCCTTGTCATCGAACGAGCCGCGGTGGATGCGCTAAAGCAGTAATTATTTTTACGAAGACCTGTTACCGGTAGCTGAAGCAGGAACAAGGAGTAAAGAATGCTTGAAAAACTAAAAGAAGAACTGGTTGAACTGAACCAGGAACTGCCGAAGAATAATCTGGTGGCCTGGACGAGCGGCAACGTGAGCGCCCGTGATACTGAATCCGGGTTCATGGTGATCAAACCCAGCGGTGTCCCTTTCGACCAGTTGCGTCCGCAAGACATGGTAGTGCTGGATATGGGGGGAAAGGTCGTGGAAGGCACGTGCAAACCTTCCTCGGATACGTGGAGCCATTTATACGTCTATCAGCACAGGCAGGACGTGAACGGCGTTGTGCATACCCATTCACGCTATGCTACTGCCTTTGCAGCGGTCGGAAAACCCATTCCCTGCGTGTTGACCGCCATCGCTGATGAATTCGGCGGTCCGATCCCCTGCGGAGGATTCACCCTCATTGGGGATGAATCGATAGGGAAGATCATTGTAGCGAGCATCGGAAAATCCCCCGCGATCCTGATGAAAAACCACGGCGTTTTTACCATCGGTAAAGATGCCAAATCCGCGGTGAAAGCGGCGGTCATGACCGAGGACGTTGCCGCCACGGTGTGGATGTCCATGCAGTTGGGTAAACCTGACGAGATCCCCATGGATCAGGTGGAATCATTACATAAACGTTATACCGGTGTTTATGGGCAATAGCGCAAGCTTGCCATGGACCGGATTATTTATTTTGAAATTATAAGGAGTTTGCCGTGATCGATCTAAAACAATTTGAAGTCTGGTTTGTAACCGGGAGCCAACATCTGTATGGTCCCAGTACGCTTGTCACCGTTGCCGAGGATTCAAAAAAGATCGCAGATGCGCTTGACCACTCCAAGCAAATTCCCGTCAGAGTGGTTTTCAAACCGACTGTGACCAGGGCTGAAGAAATTAAAAGTTTGTGCCTTGAAGCTAATAATTCAGAGAATTGTATTGGATTGATCACCTGGATGCACACTTTCTCGCCTGCAAAAATGTGGATTGCCGGTTTATCGGTCTTGAACAAACCTTTTGTGCACCTCCATACTCAGTTCAATCGTGAAATCCCCTGGTCCGAGATTGACATGGACTTCATGAATCTCAACCAGTCGGCCCACGGAGACCGTGAATTCGGATTTATCGGTTCACGCATGCGCCTTGACCGTAAAGTGGTTGTCGGTCACTGGGAGGATGAGGACGTGCAGGCCAGCATTGGCGTTTGGTCGAGGGCTGCCGCCGGTTGGGCAGACTGGCAAGGCGCCAAGGTTGCGCGGTTTGGTGATAACATGCGCGATGTGGCAGTCACCGAGGGCGACAAGGTCCAGGCACAATTGAAATTGGGTTATGAAGTAAACGGCTACGGCATGGGCGATCTGGTGGATGCGGTCAACGCCTCTTCCGATGCCGACGTTAATAAAATGGTGCAAGCCTACCTGGACGAGTATGAAGTTGCAGACGTATTAAAACCAGGCGGCTCTGCTCACGCCTCATTGGTTGAAGGTGCGCGTATCGAGGTTGGTATGCGCAGCTTCCTTGAGTCTGGCGGATTCAAAGCTTTCACTACCACCTTTGAAAACCTGCACGGCCTTGCGCAATTGCCGGGTCTGGCGGTACAGCGCTTGATGCGCGACGGATACGGTTTCGGCGCTGAGGGAGACTGGAAGACATCGGCACTCGTTCGCGCCATGAAGGTAATGGGCGCAGGCCTGCCCGGCGGCGTAAGTTTCATGGAGGACTACACCTATCACTTCCACCCGAGCGGAGACAAAGTCTTGGGTGCGCACATGCTGGAAGTCTGCGAGTCGATCGCTTCATCCAAACCAAAACTCGAGATCCTGCCGCTCTCGATCGGTGGAAAAGCCGATCCGGTTCGCCTGATCTTCGATTCAAACGTCGGTCCCGCCATTTGTGCCTCGCTCGTTGATATGGGCGGACGTTTCAGGATGATCACGAACGTTGTGGATGTCGTCCCGACCGACCAGCCGCTGCCAAAATTGCCGGTGGCGCGCGCTTTCTGGAAACCCCAACCCGATCTTAAAACGGCTGCGGCAGCCTGGATCTACGGCGGCGGCGCTCACCATACAAGCTTCAGTTTTAATCTGACGGAAGAACACCTGCAAGACTTCACCGAAATTGCCGGCATTGAGATGCTTCTAATTAACAAAAATACTTGTTTACCAGAGTTCAAAAAAGAGATACAATGGAACGAGATATATTACAAGTTGTGTCGTAGTTGAAAGCCTGATTCTTATTTCATCACGGTAAGAGTCAGATTTCTAAACTCCTTTGGTAAGTCAAATTCCGGTGTTGCAGCACCGGAATTTGACGTTTAATTCCAGGTTTTATCCTTTTTCGGGCAATAATGGTCAGGAGATCATGTAATGAACCGTCCATTGAACCATGCGCACCAGTTTGATGCCGGCAAACCAGTTAAACCAGCCCAATTTCTTTTCCCTGTCGTCGAAGTACGTCCACTCGTCCAGGAACTTGTAGGCTTTATCCCATGTCTCAAAGTAATGTCCATCCGGTATGCCAAATGAGGGGATGGCGTCACTGGCAAAGCCAAGCTGGCGCTTGAATTTTAATTGCATATATTTACTCTTTGCGCGCTCGGCCCAATAGCTGTTGTAGACTTCGCAAACCAGTTCCGCTATATCTAACTTATCTTTGATCATGCGCAGCAAATTCTTGACGTCTTCTTCTTTAAGATACATGAAGACGCCCTCTGCCAGGATGAGATAAGGGCCGCCTGTTTTTGCTTTTTCGATCCATTGCGGTTCAAGAATGGACCCTGCGATGAATTTGCGGCGTTCATTCTCTTCCATGAAGCGCCGGCGCAGCGCAATGACCGGAGCAAAATCGATATCAAACCAGCGCATCTTTCCGTTGTCGATCCTGTCAAAGCGTGTATCGAGTCCGCAGCCAAAATTGATCACCGTGCCTGCAGGGTGGCGCTCAAGGAAGGCTTGTACGTAGCGGTCAAACTGACGGCTGCGCAGCGCCATGGTCACTCCCAGCTTGGGGTTATAACGGCCTTTGACGATCTTGCGGTGGATGGGATTATCTGATTCAGCGATCTCCTTTTTGAAGATATTGATGATTTCCACCGCTTTTGGGTCCTGAATGATCGGGTCTTCGCTTTGCGTTTCAATTGCCCGCGCATTCAGGGTGATCAGCATGGTTCCGGAAACACTTGAGAGAGAGTCTAAAGGTTTGCCCATCGTTTTTCCATTCTGTTATAGGGAGTTATATTGAATAGTACATTTTTCTATACGGTTGTACAAGAGAGTAGAACAGGGTTAATTGATGGAAAAACGGATATCGATCGTCCAGGCGAAGAAGGCCAATACGAGATAGAGATTGACCAGGGCGAAAAAGATCCAGAGAATAGTGGCGGATGTTTTTGGTTTTTCTTCGTTGGGTACCAGCCCCTGATGATCGGACAATCTCCAGATATTGAAGGTAAAAGCCAGGTTGTTGAAAAGGTGACCAATGATGGAAGCAAACAGGTTTCTGGTCACCACGGTAATGCCCACAAGGGAGGTTGCCAGCAGCAAATGGATCAGGATATTGCGCAGGTCGCGCCCCTGATAGAGGTGGACAATGACAGACAGCGCGATGGAAAAAAGGGCCCACGGCAAATAGGTTCCGCTTCGGCCGCCCAACAGCAGCACCAGATACCCGCGGTAGACGAATTCTTCCGCAATTACGCACACGGGCAGGATGGAGATATAGACCAGCCGCTCGACTCCGCTGCGGAATTTAGCCGTCTCGATGATCTCCGGACGGTCTGAAGTGCGAACTTCAAACTCGTTGGGCCTTTTTCTGCCGGAGCCGAATCGGTAAATAAAATAAACCAGTATCAGGATCGCCGTGAACCAGCAAAACCCCTCCACGGCGGCGGCAAAGTTACCGGCTTTTACCTCGAGGTTGATACCGATGGAATTCAATCCGCCGGGCTGCATCAAGGCCACCAAGGCGACCACGGCGATCCCCGTGACTGCCGGGATCCATTCCTTGAGCGCGGTTTCATAGGCGCTGTTCTTTTTGATCGTATCAGGGTTTTTGATCGACTGTACCATGCCGTTGACGTGGCTGATCACGGTCGAAAAGAATACGGCTGCAAATTCAATGAGATTATTCATTCATCCCCGGTGTTTATCGTAAAAAACCATATATGTCGCAATAATAAAAGGATACATCCGTTTGAAGTAATTAAGGATATTGGATTACAGCCCCCGGATTTTTACATGTTGACAAGTTTGGCCGTGAACGGTGATCCCAACCTTATGACCGGTCAGTGCTTCGATGATGCCGATCACAGGTTCATCCACTGCTTCGCAATTTTGGTAGAGCGGTTCTGCCTTTAAAAGCGCCCCGGTCAGTTGTTCGCGTCTTGCGAGGTCGCTGCCAGGGATCGTGTTTGACAACGAGAATGCTCCTGATCCTTCTTGGACAGTTAAACCTTTATCGAATGGATCGTATGCGGTGCAATATTTCCAGTCGTGAAGGTGCTGCAGCAGGTCCAGATGCGTGAGGGCCAGAAGATCCATCTTTCCGGTCACCTGCAAGGCATAATTGGCCAGCACGGCGTCAAAATGGCCGTAACGGACTTCCCGCTGCCATGGATTGGTCTGATTGTGTTCGTGAATCAAAGCGTTGAATTCGACGCTTTCTGTGGGCATCGGACCGGGTCCGTGCCGCACGGCGTGACTGCGTAAGATACCGATGCTGGTCACATCGGCCTGCGGCGCAAAAGCGTCCAGCAGATGATTGGCGTTCGCGGCGGTACAGTTCGACCAGGTTGTGTAGGGATGGAATCCTGCCTCGGCGTCCAGCAAAACGCCCTGGGCCCCTTCAAACACGGTTGTCTCGGTGCTTTTCAACCAGTCGCCCAGGCATTCGTCCGCCTTGATCACGCCCATCTCCTCAAGTTCGTAAACGGTGGCAGCCCAGTTTTCGATCACATCATCTCGCAGGAATACATCCCACTCACTGCCGAACTCATTAACAAGCGCCCGGCTGCCGAACGCGGAAAGCAACTGCAGCTTTTTGTATTCCCTGACGTTTTTCAGTTTCCTCTTTAGCCGAAAGAAGTCTCTTGCGTCCGCGGCGCGGATGGAGTCGAGCGCTTCATCCAGGGCGTCTTCCACGGTCTCTCCAATGCCAACGCCGCAGCTTCCATGTCTTGAGGTCCCACGCGCCAGTTCGCGTACGCGATTGGCCGCCTGGTGGAAGGGAGTGACCAGCAGCGCCTGATCGCTGATCGCCAGCCTTGAAAAAGCATCTGTCACCCCCTTGCTCTGCAGCGCTTCTTCTTCAACGAACAGAGCCCCCGGATGAACGACCATGTACTGCGACAGGTATGTTCTTGCACCGGGGACAAAAGTGGCCGACCCGAACTGCGAGAAGGTATGGTGCCGCCCGTCAGGTGTCACCACGTTGTGCCCGGCCTGCGCGCCGCCGTTATAACGGACCACAAGCCCGGCGTTCTTCTGCCGGGCCAGAAAATCCGTGATCAGGCCCTTGCCGGCATCACCGAAACCAAGATCAACGAGAATATACGCGTGCAATGTGGACTATCGACCCAATACAACCTGGCTGAATGGTGTCAGCGTTTGCACGACCTGAGACTGCCTTTCTTTGGCCATTCCGGCCTCGGTCAACCGTTCCACCACTTCCTTCATACTGTCCGCTCTGCCTTCGTTGAGCAGCATGGCGCCTGCCGCCACGTAACAAATATCTGACGATGATTCCATGGTGAGCACGTTATCGCCGAAGAAGTCGCGCCAGCGTCTTTCACAGCGTTTTGCCCTGGCGTAATCAGGAATGATGAAGAAGGGGATGTAGGATTTCTGCAGTTCGGCCACGATTTCCTTGGTGTCAAGGTCATCGTCCAGGTTGTCTCCGATCACGGCATCCACAACGTTTTTCGGCAGACTGGGATATGGATGTTCGTCGCCGGTCATAAATAGATAGCCCTTTTTATTGCGTTTTTCCATGCAGTCCATGGCGGTGTGCATTGCCAGAAAGTACATGCCCAGTTCGTATGATTCCTGGCCTGAACCTCCGCCGCCGCCTTCCAGAAAGGACCAGGTCAGCCATTGGTCCATCAGTTCCGCCGTGGATTCAAACTGTCCCACCTGCAGGGGAGCCCTGTCGCTGTAGGCGTCGCCGATCGCCATGAACATCAGCTGTGGATCGGGAATTTTGCAATCCATCAAAACCTTCATAAAAGTTGGCAGCGCCCTGGTGGCCATCAATCTTGGAATATCTCCCATTGAACCGGTAACGTCGAGTGCGAACACGATCCCCAACGATTGGGGATGATCGCTGCCGTCCCGGCTTTCTCTGACCTTGACCCCTTTGGGATTCATCAGGGGGTGGCATGCAGACTGTTTGAATACCTGCTGCATGGGGATGTTCGTTCTGCCATTAAGGAGTGCTTCATGCGCTGATTGACTGTAATTACCGTATCCCATTTTTATCTCCTTGTTTACAAAGTAATAAGAAAGATCAATCAAGACATCTTGATTGGAACAAAAGCCGGAGCCCCGTAAAGATCGTCAGCGATTTCGCCCAGTTCCTGCCGGATGGTCCATGCGCTGATCTCGGAGGACGTCCTCAGCGAGAGTTGGGCGTATTTCGTCACGCATTCGGCCAGCCGCGCCGGAACCGAATCGGGCAGGGCCAGCGTCTGTGGGTCGCCCCCCAACGCATGGATGATGCAGCGAGCGCTCATCTTGATATCCAGATGAGACATCAGCGGCATGCCTGGTTTTACCGCATCAGTGTAATACGGTTCATATTTGGCGCAAATTTCGCTGAAAGGGCTGCCTCTCAACCCTGAGCGGCCGTAACCCACCAGTCGGACGCCATGTTCGTTCTGCTGTAAGAGCAAGTGCTCAGGCACGACCGTGCCATGCACGTAGCCCGATTCGTGGATAAAAGAGAGTGCTTCAAGGATCCTGCGCCATACCCACAGGGAGGCGCGATGGGGGATGCCCTTGGGATAGACCTTTCTGACCTCTTCAAAGTTGAATTTGAACGCGGACTCGCGTCTGAAAATGTTGACTTTTCTGCCCGGAAAGGTCGGTCCGCTGATGACGCCTGTCATGACAGGCTGCGGGACAAGCCTTGAGAAAAGATCGGCCCCTCTCACCTCGCTTTGGATCAACTGCTGCAAGGTGTGCCATTCTCTTTCCATTCCCTGCGCGTTTTGACCGTCTCGGAGAACCTTGATCACTACCAGTTCGGTAGGCCAGCGCGCCAGCCGGCCGTTGTAAACGTCAGCGTTTTCGCCCTGGGCGATCAAATTTTCCACAGCCCAATGCCGGTCTCCGATGGAGATCCAGTTGGTGAGGGCATAATTGGTTGGAGAATTCCAGGCGGCAAAGGCATCGCGGAATTCCCGGGTGGAGATGGACGATTCTTCCAGCTTGACCGTCGTGCCGCAGTAATTACAGACGACGCTGCGAGAATACCAATAGACTTTCAACGGAGCTTTACATTGAGGGCAGATCAGGGCACGTTCCATATATACCGTCCATGTAATTTATTTTGGTAACCCGATAATTAATTGATGAATCAAAACAAGGAGTTCTTATTCACCGATGATCTTGATCAAGACGCGCTTCTTGCGTCCGCCATCAAACTCTCCGTAGAAGATCTGCTCCCACGGACCGAAATCCAGGCGGCCGTTGGTGATGGCTACCACTACCTCGCGTCCCATGACCTGGCGCTTCATGTGAGCGTCTGCGTTATCTTCACCGGTGCGGTTGTGCCAGTAACCCGAGACAGGTTCGTGCGGGGCCAGTTTTTCAAGCCATTCTTCATAATCGTGGTGCAGGCCGCCTTCATCATCATTGATGAACACACTGGCCGTGATGTGCATGGGGTTGACCAACACAAGCCCCTCGCGGATTCCGCTTTCACGGATCGCGCTGTCGACCTGGTCGGTGATGTTGACAAACCCGCGTCGCGCGGGGATGAGAAACCAAAGTTCTTTACGAAAACTCTTCATGAAAACCTCCTATAATCCTATTTTATCTGAAATTTAAAACAAAGAACCCCATTGCTGAGGTTCTTTGTTATCCGAAATTTGAGTATGCAGTTTAGGGGTTTTCCCAGTATTGCATTTTGTCGATCTTGACGGTGTAATCTGTTGTCCCGCCCGATCGCACAAAGACGCCAAAGAATCCGGCTTCAAAGGAGGGGTCTGAAACTGCGCCGAGTTCCACACCGTTGACGTACAGTTTGATGCGGCTGTCTTTAACCATGACGCCCAGGCGGTTGGTTTTATTGGCTCCTTTGTTGATGGCGGTATTCCATTTCCAGTAGATCAGGCTGGTGGCCTTACCTTCTTCGCCTTCTTTGCCGTCCCATTTCCAGAGACGGTAATATCCGTCGCATCTGACCTGGAAGAGATAGCCCTGGTCCGGTTCGTTGAAGACCGGTACTCTGAAGATGATCCCGTAGGAATCCTTGTCAGAGCAAGTGCCGGAATTTGCTGTCAATTCGATATATGAGTTGACCTGTTGGTTGATGCCAGGCAAACGCCATCCGGCGGAATCATCGCTGATATTGGTCAGCAGCATGTAGCCGTCTGAGAATTCAACATCGGTATAGTCGTCAGCGCCGGAAGGCCAGGACCATTTGGTGTTGTTGTCCAAATTATCAACACTGCTGGCCGTCCCCAGAGAATTCAAGGGGTCGGATTCCGGCAGGTCAAAAACCTCGGGAGTGGCGGTGGGGTCCGACGGTGTGGGGGTCATTTCAAGCACGGGCACGTCCACCGTTGTTTCGGTGCCGGACGGAGTTTCTTCTAGCCCGCCCACTTCGACCGTGGGGGTTGGAGAAGTCACCACCAATACCACCGGGGTGGAGGTGGGGGGAGCGACGATCTCTCCAAGCGTGGCAGTCGGCGGGAAGGCAAGCTGCGAGGTCGGTGTGGTCATGGTAGATAACAGTTCTGCCACCCGGGTTGCCATTTCGGCATCGGTAAGCGGTTGGTCTGATTTCAGGTTGTCAAACAGGCTGCAGCCCGCCAGGATAAGCGGGATCAAGACCAGCAGCGGAAACAGTTTTCGTTTCATGAGTGCTCCTTTAAGGCTCAGGCCTTATAACCGATCTTGCGCAAAAAGTCCTTGCGCCAGACCACGTCTTCTTCGGTTTCAAATCCTTTGGGTTTTTCACCGTCAAACACGCCCAATACCGCGCGGCTCTTGCCGTTGTCAGCGATGACCACGTCGACCGGGTTGGCGGTGGCGCAGTAGATCTCGCAGATCTCCGGGATGTGTTTAAGTGTATTCAACACGTTGATCGGATAAAATCCGTCGCCCAGAAAGATGATCAGGCTGTGTCCGGCCGCAATGTTGGAGGCATTCTTGCGCGCCAGGTCGATCATGGCCTCGTCGGTTCCGCTTGAGCGGATCAGGCAGGCTCCTGAGGCTTCGCAGAAGGCCAGTCCGAACTTGATGCCCGGCACGTCGTTTACGAGGGCTTCGTGAACATCCTCAACGGTCTTGATGAAGTGAGATTGTCCGAGGATGAAATTGATATCATCCGGTTTTTCGATCTTGATGGATAGCAGGTTCATGGCAGCACTCCTGAAATAAATTATCGTTTGCAGAAAAGTACAGACGAGTTTCTACACATCAATTAATTGCAAGGTTTATGCCAAATACCCCCGGTTTTGAATCAGTACAAGATGCGGTAAAATTAGAAGACTCGCAGAAAGGAATTAAACTCTTGTTTGAAATCACCTTCCTTGGCACATCCGCCTCGGCTCCATCACCACGACGCAATCTGCCCTCCTATCTGGTACAGCACGACGAGTACCGGTTTTTGGTTGACTGCGGAGAAGGCACACAGCGCCAGATCCTCCAATCCGGGGTCGGCTTCAAACGCCTCAACCGCATCCTTATCACGCACGGCCATCTCGATCACATCCTTGGGCTTGGCGGACTGCTTTCCACGTTCATGCGTTGGGAATCCATCGAAGGCCTCGAGATCTACGGCGGCGCCAGCGCGCTCGACCGCATTAACGACCTGCTTTACGGTGTGGTGCTGCGCGGAGTAACGCCGCCCATGCCCGTTTCCCTGATCCCGGTGCGCAAGGGCGTATTCTTTGAAGGCGATGATTTCACTGTGAGCGCTTTCCCCGTCCAACACCGTGGACCTGACTGCCTGGGTTACCTGTTCGAAGAGAAACCGCGCCGTCCCTTTTTGCCGGAGAAAGCCGCCGAACTTGGCGTACCACCCGGTCCGCTGTGCGGCAAACTGGTGAATGGCGAATCCGTCACCCTTGAAGACGGGAGGATGGTCGATCCGGAAATGGTGATGGGACCTGAAAGAAGCGGAACACGCCTGGCCGCTCTGGGCGACCTGGGAGAAACCGACAGCCTGGTGAATCTGCTGATGGACGTGGACGGGTTGGTGATCGAATCCACTTATCTGGACGAAGAAGCCGGTATGGCCAAGCAGTTTTCCCACCTTACGGCCAAACAGGCGGCCGAATTTGCCAAACGCATCCACGCACGACAGTTGATGATCACCCATCTCTCACGACGCTATCGCGACAAGGAAGTGCTGGCGGAAGCCCAAAGCGTCTTCCCCGGCGCGGCGGTGGCGCGTGATTTTGATACCTATACCATCAAGCGGGACGAATAAACGGCATCAGATGTGATGATATTCAATATTAAACATATTATCAAAACGTAGGAACACGCTGAACTTTATATCAGGATACCTTAGGGGCACGTTGCAACGTGCCTCCGCCCACTTTTTCATCAAGTCATCGTTGGGACTCGGCGTGCCGTGTCCTTTTGAATCAATCCACCGTTCTTTTATTATAGGGCGCTGTCTGTCAGAACTAACAGGCGAAGTCTAAGGGGTGCGCTCCCGAGCGAAGTGAGAGGATCAATATCCTATTTAAGAAGGGAACGGGTTTCATTATAGGGACACGCCGAACTTTATATCAGGATACCGTAGGGGCACGTTGCAACGTGCCTCCGCCCACTTTTTCATCATGTCATCATAGGGACACGGCGAGCCGTGTCTTTTTTCATGAGGATATTAATTGTTTTCGTGAAGAGACACAGTGCTGTGTCCTTTTTTGATCTCAAAGGATGTTCAACACCCCGGCCCACATGACCGAGAATTTCGGCTGCGGAAGTTCTGACGTGGGCGGCGCGAGGTGTCCGATGGCGATGATGCATTTAGACCCTGGCGGGAACCCTTCAAAGGGTTTTGAGCCGTACATGGGCACCAGGTTGGCTTTATCGAGCACGTAGACTGCATTGCCCTTGTCATAGGCCGCGGCGTAGAGCGCGTCTTTTCCGATCACGATCTGGATGATATTGGGTTCCTGAAAATCGGCACCTTCAGGGATCGGGAAATTAAAATCCCTTGTGGAAAGTTGAAAACCGTCCCTGGCCTCCAGGGAATATTCCAGCGCTTCTTCATCACCGGCGTTGATCTTTTGCCAGTGGATTTCATCTACAGTGAGTACCGGAAGGTCGGGGCCAGGAACGAAGTTTGTCATATCAGGCAGCAGTTGATTTTCTAAGGAAGGAACGAACCAGCAGGGTAATGCCGGTTGCGACGAGCAATCCGGCGCCTATGGATTTGATCACGATGTTGCCGAACATTGAGGCGAACAGGGCGAAAATGGACAGGCTCAGCACGATCATCCAGGTGCCCACCTGGCGAACCGAATTATCCCAGTCGCCGGCCCACGCGCCTGCAAGCAGACCAAGGCCAACGCTTCCGGGGATGAGTATCCAGGCAATAGCCCAGACAGACCAGATTCCGGTGAGGGTGTTGAAGAGGAAGATCGCGCCCAAAACCACCAGGATGCTTCCGGGGATGAACAAACCGGCCAGGGCCTTCTTGTTATTAGACCAGATAAACGCCGGCAGACAGAAACCAATACCGGCGACAATGAGAACCAGCGGCCAGGTCTTGCCCGCGTCAATGCCGGGGATGAGGTTCAGGGCAAAGAAAAGCCCGCCCAATACCACCAGAACGATCCCGGCGATCATGGTACCTCGATTGGATTCACTCATGAAAAACCTCCTTCTAAACAACAGGTTAAATTATAGATGCAAACCGAAAAAAGGCAAAGTTAAGATTTCGGTCTGTCTTATTAATGCATACGAAAAAAAGATTAAAAAGATGGAGAAATTTTCAGACAAATGATATAATATTGCCGTTTCACCAGTAAGGTCACGGAGAGGTAGCGCAGTTGGCCTAACGCGCCCGCTTGGAAAGCGGGTATACCGCAAGGTATCGTGGGTTCGAATCCCACTCTCTCCGCCATTTTTTTCGATTTCGGGTGTCAATTGTGACATCCGAAATTCTTTTAACTTGGGTTCTCCCCTCATCCCCTTCGGGGACAGGCTCTCTCCGCCTCAAACTCCCAATCTTTGTTGGGAGTTTTTTGTTGGATTCTCCTCTCATGCCCGATAGGTGGACTGTGCTCTGCAAGCAAAATCGGGATTCTGTTTTAAGAATCCCGATTTCTGTACTTGTACGTTGTAAATCTTATTAATTCTCTTTAAGAATAAGATCAGGCTCTTTCCCCATAATTATTCGGGGCAGGTGTCCTCACGCCCTTAGGGCGGGCTTCGCCCCGCAAACAAAATCGGGATTCTGCTTCAAGAATCCCGATTTCTGCACTTGCACTACGTAAATCAGATTAATCTTCTCAATGAAGACGATCAAGTTCTCCCCCGGCAAAACCATCCAGGGCACCTTAGGGCGCAGGCTCTCCGTAACCAAAATTGGGATTCTGTTTAAAGAATCCCAATTTATGTACTTGCACTACTTGGACAATTCGGATAAGCTCAAAAATGATAATCAGGTTTTTTCACGTAAAAACTTCTATGACGATTGTCCTCATACTCAGAGGGTACAGGATCTCATCCAACAAAATCGGGATTCTGTTTTAAGAATCCCGATTTCTGCACTTGGATTGTATCGAACTTTTATAACAAGAATCTCAGGCTAGAAACCTTATTGAATTATCTTGCTTATGTATCCTCACAACCAAAGGGTGCGGGCTTTCCATAAATAAAAACGGGATTCTGTTTGAAGAATCCCGATTTCTACTCTTTCATATAAATCACCGCTCAAATTACTCCGAGAGCGACTGTAAACCGCAATATCAAAATTTTTTACAGGTTATCTTCTCCGTAAAACAAAGGCAAACGATCAAGTACACTGAAATCTGTGATCGGGTTCCCATTGAAATCAGCGTCCTGTAATCTGATACAGGTTTCGAGCATATCGATATTTTCTATTCTATTGCTGCTCACGTTGAGTTCTTTGAGGTAAATTTTATTTGCCAGCACCGAGATATCGCTGATGTTGTTGTTTTGCAGTTCTACGATCTCGAGTTTATCAAGACCGGCAAGACCGCTGATATCGTTGATCTTTGCCGAGTTGATATAAATCTCCTTCAGGTTGGAACATCCGCTGAGGCCATCCAGATTGTCGATGATAAACTCTCCCTGACCAAAGCCATTGTTACCGTATTCACTAAGATCTATATATCCGATGATCAGCCTCTCCAGGCTTTCCTGATCGGCGAAGTCCAGTTCAAGCTCAACAGGTTCATTTGAAAAAGATGAAATGGTAAGATAGCGCACATTCTTGGGAATGGTTAACTTAACGGGTTTACCGTCCTCTTGTAATCCAGCCGGAATATTGATTATAAGGTTTTGGCTATTGTAAAACTCGTTTAGGTTATGAAGATCTTCAAGGCTGCCAACCCAATATTCGCTATATTCCGGAATTTCAAGCGGGACATCCGGGGCGATGTCTATATCTTGAGTTTTAATCGAGTAAATATCATTACTGTCATTAATTGAGTACCCGTTACTCTTTTCTCCGATGTGGACCGTTACACGTCCAAATTCCAAATTATCAAAATTTTCAATTATTGATGGATCTGTTTTGTCAAAAACGTCCACATTTGGTACTTCAATCGACGAGAGATCCAGATATTTCAAGTTTGCTAGCTTATCAAGGTCATCAAAATTTTTTATCTGCCCATCCCATAGTTTTAAATAATTCAACGACTCTAGTTGTGAGATTACCGATAAATCATTTATACTGCACCCGGTCAGGTCCAGATATTCCAGTTGATCGAGTTCCAGCAACGGGGAAAGATCATTAAGATCGCCCCAGTACGACAACTGTAATGACCTCATCTCTTTGAAATTGGTCAGGAAGGGAAGATCAACTCGTAAACAGCATCCCGCTGAATATTCCTTTAGATTTTTCAGGTCCTTCAACGGCGAATAATCGCTGGCGGTGATAACTCCAATGTTTAATTTTTCAAGGTTGGGCATGTTTGAAAGGAAAGAAACATCACCAAAGTTTCGTCCCCAGGAATCCAATCTCAATTCCTTAAGACCGGAAAGGGTTTCTAAAACCTCGTAGTCGTCAGGTCCTGAATAGGCATACAATCGAAAACTCTCCAGGTTTGGCATGGTTGTCAATGGCTCAAGTGAGTCTGTCGTCAATCTTGCCAAAGAAAGCGATTTTATATTCGAAAGACCGGATAAATACTCAAAACCTCGTAATCCCATAAAAAAGTAATTGTCGTCTTCATATTTTTTTCGATACAAAAAGGAACGGGTCTGTCCAGCTCGAATATATCGAAAACCGGCAGTTAAGGATTCCAGCTCCTCAAAACCGGCAACTGCGTTTAAATTATCAATTTGCGTGTTTAAGATATTAAGTTCTTTGATCGGTGAACTACTTAAAGCGCTGACGGAGGAAATGAAGTTAAAACTTAGATCCACCGATTCCAGATTTTGCAGGTTATACAAACCTGCTATTGACCCAATATCGTTGGTTGATAGGTCCAGTTGTTTCAGTGAGGTCAGGTTGGATAAACCCGCTACATCCGCAATCAGATTGTCGCTCAGGTCCAAAACCTGCAGGTTGGTCAGATTGTATAGGGGGAGCGTATCGGTAATATTGTTTCTTGCCAACAACAAGCTTTCAAGTGTATAGATATCTTTCAGCGGTGTCAGGTCTGATATGGCATTTCCGTCGAGGTTAAGCACCTTCAAATTGATAAATGGGCTGATGAAACTCAGGTCCTCGATCTTGCAGTTGGATAGATCAAGGGCTTCGATCTTTTCCGCCTGGAATGTATACAGGTGGTCATATATTTCCATACCAGACGCCTGCATCGATTCTGTGATGGCTTCTGCAACCCGGGGATTGGTAATTTCGACGATCTGCAGTAGACGTTCACATTCCGCCAGATAGGTTGCGCTGTTATCGTATCCGTTTAAATCTTTGAGCAGAAGATATGCGTTGTAATAATCTCCGTTTTGAAAAAACTCGACTGCCATGTGAAATTTTTCATCTGCATTTTGATTGATAATAATCTCTTCATTTGAAGTAATGCTTTCCCCATTTTTTGAATCCCCAAATGTGTAGATCGTGAAGGATTCAATTCGAAAAGGCGGTTCTTCTTGCATCAAATGGAAAGTAAGGTTTAGCCCCAATGGGCTGTCTACCTGTTTGTATTCATCACTTAGATCATCACTGATATCAAAATTCACATAGATATGGTTTGAGGGATCCGTTTCCTGCCACAGAAGACAATTGTAGACAAAATTACGATCCAACGAAATCAAGACGTAAAACCATTCATCATCAAAATATTGAAACTGGCTCATATTCTCTTGAAAATAATCATTCGGATAAAACCAGTCGACGCTGGTGCTGACAAGAAATTCCAAATTTATCTGATCTCTGACAAACATATCGACGAAAACAGTGTCACGCCCAAGTGAAAACTGATATTCATGTACTGCGTGGCCAGGCTGAAATTTAATAAGAAATGCATAATTCTCTGCATTATCATTTCGAATGATGTCTTGCAGATCAGAGAAGTTTATAAAATTCGGCAGTGTTCCATTTGCTGAATAATTCATATAATATTCAGAAAACTCAGCCTGACTATTGGTGTTTTCGGTTCCAAATACTATCGCGTCTTCAAGTTGTTGCCCTTGGAACTTTTCTGCCAGTTGCGGGGAGTCTAAAACCGTATTGATGATTTCATCGAAAGTGGAATCTCTGGTAAACTCAGGACCCTCACTTTGCTCGCTAAAATTTGACAATAGTAAAGAATCAGGTATTTCGCCAATCGGCTGAATTTCCTGCGGTTCAAAGACAAAGCCTTCAGGCTGATTTGTTGCTAATTCAGTTACTTCTGAATTTGATAGTTCATTGTCAACCTTATTTCCACAGGCAGAAGTAAAAAGCAGTAACACGTATATAACACTAATTAAGAACACCCTGATGGTCTTGCTCATATCTTAATCTCCTCAAAAGAGAACAACCAAATATCCGAAATGGTTACCGTCTCGCTTTCCTCGCTCAGTTCGATCATAAATTCAGGCTCATAATCAATAAAAACATCATCGTATGTAATAAGATAGTTGAAATTACTTGCATCCTTCTCTGGCCAGATATAGCAGGTTTTCTCTCCTGCTTTCGTTACAGCCAGAAAAACATATGCCCAATCACCCGATTCGTAGATAAAATTGTTCCAGTTATCGTAGATCATAGGGTCCCCATAATCGTCGCCGGAGATATCTATGGCAGGATATAAGCCATCTGTGAAATCCAGTTTAATGCCGCCAAGGGAGAACCTTAAACGATTAATATCATCTGATTTAAACCGAATCAGGACTGCATAGCCATTCTCCGGCGCATTGAAGTACTCGTTGAGCGGTTGATTGATTATCATGACTCCGACGTCATAGGGGGCTATTTGGCCTTTAAAAATAAATCCATCCGTGGCTTCTTCAACCGCAATATCTTCAATTTCAAAATCAGCATCAAAGGTCTCTAAGTGCTTCACATCATAGTTATTGATCAACGTATCCACAAAAGCGATTGGGTCTTCCAATCCATCCTGTAAATCGGGAAGCGGCAGTATCTCTCTTTCCTCTCTTTCAAAGGGAGGAATCGGTTCCCAGATTTCTTGCGTTGTTTCGGGCGTTGTAACAGTCTCGTTTTCCTGAACTTGCGCTGCGGAACAGCTGCATAGCAAGAGGAAAACAAGAGTGATTACGACTACTTTTTTCATTGCAAAGACTCCTCAATTTTCTATTGGGTTTATAAATTTCAATTTTGTTAAACTTTACGTTGACATACCCCACAAAATATTGCCGGGCAAAAACCTTTAATTTCTTTTTTTTATTGACATCGCGTTATAACGATATACGAGATTACCATTATATATTCGAAGTTGTGATCGTCCAAATTGCTAATTCTGATGCCTGTTTCTATATTAGGTGCCGGCACTTAGTCGATAGTTTTTCATTTCCGTAAGCGAGTGACTTTTACCTCAACACATGGATTAAACTCAAAAGACAGGCATGGGGGGGACATGTCTGTCTTTTGTCTAGGGAGGGAACTCCACCACGAAGGTGGCGACACTCGTTGTTCAACGAATAATCGTGTCTAATAGATAATATACACCCAAATTGTCAGAATTACATTAAAAATATCTAAGAATTTTTCCCCTGTTTGAACAATTCCATCCACTCATCCACTTCATCCGAAGAAAGCGGTTTCTCTCTCATTTCCTGCGTCCGGGCGGGGCTGTTGAATACGCGTTTGACTTCCTGAGTAAATTCCTCTGATGTGATCACCTCTGCGCCCAAACTGTGCGCTTCCGCTTTAACGCGCCGGTCGGAACTGACCGTGACCATGTTGCGCGCGTTTTTCCCATTATTACGCAGCCATTCAATAATGGCGTCATCGGCGGTACGGCCTATCCTTACGAAATGGACGTGTACAAGTCCGCTCTTTTTCACGTTCCGGTTTGGTTCAGGGGATCCGTCGAAAAACAATTCAGCCTGGCGGCGCGCCAGCCTGCAGTATTCCTGGATCACTTCGATCAGACGCACTTCGTCGTCCATGTCTTTCAGGCTGATGCCCGGCATTTTTGGGATAAGGTTGTGTCCGTCAATAACGATCTTTTTCATCATGCGACCTGTTAGAACATTTTACTTCCATATTATGCTATGATTTGGTATGAATTGGTGAACATGAAAAAAATCCTGCCCTATTTGCTTATTAACGTCGCCGTCTCGGCTGTCACCATGCTGGCCGTTATCCTGATCTGGAGCGCGTTCCATCCGTCACCGCTCAAAGGGGATTCAGTCAGTGATTTCACTTCAGCGAATGTTCACCCCACCGAGACAAGCCTTCCGTCTTTGGATCAGCCCACTGTCGAGATTCAATCCGTTTTCCTTCCCGGCGAGATGGATTATGAGAAGATCAGCATCAAGAACGTTTCTGAAGCTCCGGTGGATTTATCCGGCTGGTCGCTGACCAATGACGAAGACGACCGCTATGTTTTTCCGACCCTGACCCTTTATCCAAACGGCGCGCTTGAAGTGTGGACGAAAGCCGGCATCAATACCGCCGTGGAACTGTTCTGGAACGCGCCAAATGCGATCTGGTCGGCAGGAGGCCGTGCCATCCTGCTGGACAGCGCCGGCCAGGAACGCTCACGCATCTCCATCCCGTAAATTAAGATTTTCTCCATCCCATACGGTATCGGTTAAAATGAGGGCTGCAAACGTACTTACGACACAAAACAAGGATTCCGACTCATGACCCAGGCACTCTATCGAAAATGGCGTCCCCGCAAGTGGGAACAGGTGATCGCACAGGACCACGTGGTAAAGACCCTGCGAAACGCCATCCAGGCGGACAAAGTGGGACATGCCTACTTGTTCTCCGGGCCGCGCGGCACGGGCAAGACCACCACGGCCAGGCTGTTGGCCAAAGCCGTCAACTGCCTGGCGCCCGAACTGGCGGACCGCCCCTGCGATGAATGCAAGAACTGTACGGCCGTCAATGAAGGCCGCTACCTCGACCTGATCGAGATCGATGCCGCCTCCAACACCAGCGTGGAAGATATCCGCGAACTGCGTGACAAGATCAATTTCAGCCCCTCAGACGGCAAATACAAGGTCTACATCATCGATGAAGTACACATGCTTTCCACTGCGGCATTTAATGCCCTTTTAAAAACGCTTGAAGAACCCCCTGCGCATGCCATCTTCATTTTGGCTACCACTGAGGTTCACAAGATCCCGGCTACGGTGCTCTCGCGCTGTCAGCGTCACGAATTCAGGCGCATCCCCGTCATGGATATTGTGGAGACCCTCAAAGGCTTATGCAAGGAAGAGAATATCGAAGCGGACGAGGAAGCCCTGATCCTCATCGCGCGCCAGTCCACCGGCGCCATGCGCGACGGCATCTCCCTGCTGGACCAACTGGCTTCCACCGGGGAGCGCATCACCCTCGAACTGGCCCAATTGGTGCTGGGCACCGCCACAAACCAGCTTGTGGTCGAACTGATCAACGCCATCCAGACGAGAGATACCGCCCAGGGGCTGGAAGTCATCCACCGCGCCCTGGACGGAGGCAGCGACCCGCGCCAATACGCCCGCCAGGTCGTGGAGTATTTACGCGGACTTCTGCTCATTCGCATGGGAAACGACAAGCAGGTAGACGCCACAAAAGAAAGTAAAGACCTCATGCGACAACACAGCCAGACCGTTGAGACCGGCGTCCTGCTGGAATGGATCAGGCTGTTCAATGAAGCCATCAACGACCTGCGCACTTCCTGGCAGCCCTCCATGGCGCTTGAAATGGCGTTTGCCAAAGCGGTTGGAGAAGACGGTGAAGTACAAGTTCAGGAACATCGCCCTCAAAAAGCGGCGCCTGTCAAATCTATAGAAACCCAACCCAAACCGGCAGCGAGACCCGCTGAAAAAGCGGCTGCTGCTGAACCATCTAAAACAGATCAGCAGCCCGAAGAACTAAAACCTGCGAAAGCGCAGACGGGCGGCGATTCGGTTACAACGCAGACCATCAAGGAGAACTGGAACACCATCCGCGCCGAGGTAAAACGACAAAGGTCCCAGACCGAAGCGTTATTAAATTCGCAAAAACTCGTTCAAGTCAAAGACGGCGCGCTGATCCTGGGGTTTGCCAGTGAGGTACTGAAATCCAAGATGGAGCTGGCCGAGAATCTTGAGGTCACCCGTGAGGCTATCAGCATGATCCTCAAGGTTGACCTTCCCATCATCTGCATGGTGGTGAACGGCAAGATGACCTCATCCAACGTTGATCTGGACGTGGACGCCGACGGTATCGTCGGCACCGCATTGAATTTGGGCGGCAAATTACGCCGCGAATAAAGGCATAAGGAGCGTAACCATGGCAAAAGGATATAACAGACCGCCAGGCGGCGGTGGAGGCGGCGGGGGCGGTATGATGGCCCAGATCAAACGCATGCAGGAACAAATGGCTGCCGCGCAGGAACAACTCGCGCTGGATACGGTCACCTCGTCAGCCGGGGGCGGCGCGGTGAAAGTCACCATGACCGGCGACCAGCACTGCAAGGAAGTTTTCATCGACCCTGAACTGATCAAAGATGCCGACGCTGAAATGCTGCAAGACTTGATCTTGAGCGCGGTCAATCTCGCGCTGGACGACTCCCGCAAGATGGCCGAGGACAAAATGGCTCCGCTCACCGGCGGATTGTCAGGTCTCGGTTTCTAGGAAATCTGCATGTCTATTCTGCCTCTGCCCATCCAAAACCTCATTAATGCGCTTGAACGCTTGCCCGGCATCGGACCGAAGTCCGCTTCGAGGCTGGCTTTCTACATTCTGAGAGCGCCGGAAGATCTATCCGCGCAGCTGGTTGGTGCGTTGACGGGTCTGAAAACGGCCACCGGGCAGTGCAAGATTTGTTTCAATATCACATTGTCCACTCAGGAAACCTGCGAGATTTGTGCCGACAGCGAACGCGCGGACGGCACCATCTGCGTGGTGGAGGAACCGCTGGACGTACTGGCGCTTGAGCGCACGGGCGGCTTCCACGGGCGTTACCATGTGCTGCAGGGCGTGCTCTCTCCCATTGAGGGGGTCGGGCCGGACGATCTGAAGATCAAGCCCCTGCTGGAACGCGTGCGCAGGGGTGAGGCCAAAGAGATCATTTTAGCCACCAACCCAAGCATGGAAGGCGACGCCACGGCTCTCTATCTGCGCCAGCAACTGCTGCCGATGGGCGTAAGGATCACACGATTGGCGCGCGGCCTTCCCATGGGCGGCGACCTTGAATACGCGGACCAAAACACGCTGCTGCGCGCGTTGGCCGGCCGTCAGGATATGGGATAAAACGATTATTTGGTTGGGGGAACGACAGCACTGTGGATGGCCACGGTGCCAAAATTAAGAATGATGAAATCAACGCCGTCAAAACCGGCGTTTTTCATTTTTTCGGCCAGCACTTCCGCTCTGAGGAAATTCTGCGTGGAATCCGGCAGGTAGGTGTAGGCGTCCTTTTGCCCGGTGATCAGGGTTCCGATCAACGGTACAATGCGGTTCATATACAGGTTGATGAACGGCGAGAGCAGGTTTTTGCGCGGACGGGTCATGTCTAAAATCAGCACCTGTCCGCCGGGCTTGGTGACGCGCAGCATTTCTTTGAGCGTAAGGTCAACGTCGGTCACATTGCGTACCAGAAAACCCGAAACGACCGTGTCAAAGCAGTTGTCCGCGTAGGGCAGTTGCATGGCGTCGGCGGTACTGCGCCCGATATCCGGCCAGTTCTTCCCGGCCAGCAGCATGCCCAGGGTGAAATCCGCGGCGGTGACGTTGGCTTCAGGGAAGCGCCTGCTCATCTCGCGGGATAGGTCGCCCGTTCCCGCGCCCACGTCCAGGATGCAAGCGTCTGCCGGCTGTTTGATCAGACGGATCATCTTGCGCCGCCAAAGCACGTCACGTCCGCCGGTCATCAGGCGGTTCATCAAATCATAGCGTCCTGCGATGCGGGTAAAGAGGTCCTGCACGTATGCGGCGCGTTCAGTTTTGTCGGTAGGGGTCATAGTGAGCAATTATACAGGATTTGCGAGATATCCAAACGTTGTGTTCTATAAAACGTATTTACTCAGAAAAAATGTCCCGCATTTTTTTTTAGTCTAAACTAAATCATCAATATCAACATTGAGCAATAATGCCATTTTTTTCAATACATCAATCGATGCTTTACGTTTATTTGTTTCCAGTTGTGAAACGTAGGGAACACTGATGCCTATTTCTTCGGCAACCTTCTGTTGGGTTAATTTCCGATATTCTCGCCAGACCTTGATGGGATTTTCACCTTCGACAAGCGCATTTACAATGGATGCGGGAATTAACTCTTCATTACCACTTGCGATTGATTTTTTTGCTTCATCGTAACTGTGAACATCTTCCAGCATCTCAGCTTGTTCCACCAGCACAAGATAATCAGAGTAGGGTAAAACAGCATATTCGGGTTTCCCATTTTGACTGATAACCTGTACGCTCATCGATATACCTCTTTTCTTAAAGCAATTTCCAAAACCAGAATAACAAGTATTTCTTGTTGAATGTCGTAGATTACTCTCCAATCGCCTTGCCTCAAACGGAAGCCATCTCGTCCTTGTAATTTCGTTACATTATTATGGGAGGCGTAAGGGGCTTCTGCGATTTGTTCAAGTTTCTGCCGGATTGCCTTTGATGTGTGTTCCGGCATTCCTTTGAAGGCTTTTACTGCCTGTTTAGTGTAGACGATATTGTAGCTCATTTGAAATCATATTAGCATAAAGATAATGTTGTGTCAATAAAAAAATAACTATTAGCTAACACGCGGAATTGCTATTGGGAACGACCTGATTCCACGCATGAAACGCAGGGTGGCACAGTATCGAGTTAAGCGGTTATTACCCTCGTGGTGAGGGTATCTGATACGTAAATCAGATAGTAGTTTTGGAATCAATTATGAAACACGATCTAAAGCGCTGTCCTTTGATGACAAAGCCCTCTGCTGTATTTTGATCCGCAAATTGGTCAAACTGTTTTTGATCGGGGGAAGGCGCAGCGCAAGCAGCAGCAGTACGATGCCGCCGTAGATCAAGGGTTGGACGAGGTTGCCTTGTAGGCTGAACAGGTTGCCTTTCTCGATCAGAATGAAGTGCAGCACCACCAGCGGGGAAATGATATATACCGCCCGATGCAGGCGCTTCCAGTTTTTCTTAAGCATCAGTTTCAGTTTCTTGAAGGTTGTCACGGCCAGCGCGAGCAGTAAAACAAAGGCTGCCAGGCCGAGCCAGATGTAAAGCTTGTTGTTCACGTCCAGCCACAGGATGGAGAGTTGAAAACCGTAATCCAGGCCGATGAAGATCAGCAGATGAATGGCCGCGAACATGAACCCGTAAACGCCCAGCGCTTTCTTGCGTCCGCGCACCACGGGCAGGCCCAGAATGGCGCCCAGAGGTGAGCAGGCGAGCGAGAGGATCAAAAAGATCAGGGCGGTCTTGCCAGTCAAGCGTTCAACAGTCTGGATGGGGTTGGCGGTCAGGTTGCCGGTGAAATAAAGGATTACCAGCACCAACAGGGTACCCCATGCGCCCAGATGCACCGTCCAGCGCAGCCATTCAAATGATTTCTTCATAGATTAATAATACTCCTTCAGGTCCATACCTTCATATAAATGGGCCACCTGGTCTTCGTAGCCGTTGAACATCAACGTAGGCCTACGGTGGGTTTCGCCGATGCGGCGTTCGCTGCTTTGTGACCAGCGCGGATGGTTGACCTCCGGGTTGACGTTGGAATAAAAACCATATTCGTTGGGTGCGATGGTATTCCACAACGTGTCCGGCTGCTCTGAGACCAGTTCGATCTTGACCACGGCCTTGATGGACTTGAAGCCGTATTTCCAGGGCACCACCAGGCGGATGCCGCCGCCGTTCTGCGGGGGCAGATCGCCGCCGTACAGACCGGTGGCCAGCAGGGTCAGGTCGTGCATGGCTTCGTCCAGGCGCAGCCCCTCCTGGTACGGCCAGGGGTAGGTGCTCTGTTTCTGTCCGGGCATTTCATCGGGCTTGAAGACCGACTCGAAGCGTACGTATTTGGCCTCGGCGGTTGGTTTGACATCTTCCAGCAGCCTGGCGAGCGGAAAACCGATCCAGGGGATGACCAGGCTCCAGGCTTCCACGCAGCGCAGACGGTAAATACGTTCTTCGGGCGGATAACGTTTCACCAGTTCCTCAACGCTGAAGGTACCGGGGTTCTCGACCATGCCGTAGACTTCCACGTCCCAGGGGGAGGTTGGGAAGTTTTTGGCCAGTTCAGCCACGCCCTGCGGGCGGGTGGTGAACTCGTAGTAATTGTTATAGTTCTTGATGTCATCGGGTTTCGAGGAGAAATTGCCCAACTCATCCTGGTAATGTGTGCGGATGTAGGTGGGAGTGGGGCCGAACTCCGTCGCCTCGGAGGTTGGGGCGGGGGTGGGGGTTAAGGAAGGGGCACATGCGGCCAGCAGCGCTCCGCCCGCGGCCACGCCGGCCGCGCGCATGAACGCCCTCCTTGATAGATACAGGTTCTTGGGTGTGATCTCTGATGGATCGATGTTCTTCCAGGAGTTGGTCTTTGTCATTTTGACTCCTTTACTTCTAATAGGAATTATATGACTAATAATATCATAATAATCATAAAAAAGAAAATAATCTGCATACATCTGCATAATGAAAGATATTCGCTTTCGCGGAATAATGTTAGGAAAACTTCAAAAGTGAACTCATCGAAACTTGAAAAGTGAACTCGAAGTTTTCCTAACGCCGAAAAAAACTTTAAAAGTGAACCAAAGTTTTCAAGGAATCAAGGGGGAGATTT
>Ga0068712_1000907_pt1 | contig 48804 bp, 38 predicted proteins | sample MTBAKSrepl1MetaG_FD_62987 | JGI IMG/M metagenome (GOLD analysis project Ga0068712, IMG submission 62987) | Enrichment culture microbial communities from Arthur Kill intertidal strait, New Jersey, USA, that are MTBE-degrading - MTBE-AKS1... | ecosystem: Environmental > Aquatic > Marine >... | reverse complement strand
AAGTTCCGAGCAGAAACCGTTAACCAGGGTAACCCATATCCATTAATCTCAATAATATGCACTTTATATAACTATAAAAAGTTTTTACCGGATTTAATTAATTCGGTATTAAGTCAAAGCTATAACAATTGGGAATTGATTATTGTGGATGATGCATCTGTTGATAATCCGGAAACCGTTTTAAAAAAATATAGAGACAGTCGTATTCATTATCTAAGAATAGAAAAGAATCAAGGTTATGCGCATGCAAAAAATGAAGGAATAATAAAATCCTCAGGCGACTATATTGTTATGATTGATGCAGATGATTATTTAACCAACAAGTCTTTAGAGCATAGATATAATATTTTAGCCAAAAAATCTAATTTGTGGATTCATGGTATGACTTATTACCAAAATGCCGGTGAAACTAAAAAAGTCTTTGATCAAAAAAGATTTAATAAATACATCTTTTTTAAATTCCAGTCATATAATAATGATGAATATAATTATAAATACTATAAATGTATACACTCACAAAGCGTAATGGTAAAAAAAGAGTTTCATATCAAATTAGGTTTATATGATGAGGGAATGCGTGCGTCTGCTGACAAGGAGATGTGGCTAAGAGCACTGTTGTTTGGATATATTCCCGCCTATTGTTCAACACCGGTTGCAGTATATAGGATACATGAAAAACAAATGCATAGTTCTTTATGGAAAAAAAGTAATAAGTATTTGTTGGATGATTTGGCAAAATATAAAGCTAAAAAAAGATATGATGAAGGTATTAATAATTATAATACCAGATTATCAATTAATTCTAAAAATAACGAAAGACGATAATGTTAGACAGATATGAAAAATATTTAAAAAATATATAATCTGAAATTTTTATAAAAAAGTGGAAAGTTAGATTTTCATTGAATGTATTATGATCTATAACTTTTTGATATATAAAAATATTTTATTTATTTAATTTATGACGTTATCTGTTCGATTAAAAATATAATTTTTCATAAATAAAAAACTGACTTATGATTATCAAATGGAATTTAACATCAGAATTGAATAAATATAAAAACGGAGACATAATAGTACTCTCTATTGGCAAAAGTGGCAGAACATGGTTGCGAGTACTTATTAATAAATATCTATCGCTGCATTACAACATTCCTTTTACTTTTGATCTATCAGGGCTTCATAATTTCAACCGCAGCATACCTGCGATTTATTACAGTCATGAAATATGGATTCATTATAGTGATGCCACATTGCTTCAATACATTTTTGGAAAATACGTAATACCTGATAGTCTTTTTAATAAGAAAAAAATATTATTGCTTAGCCGGGATCCGAGGGATATTGTCATATCTTTATACTTTCAAAAAACGAAAAGGGCGAGAAAGAGACTCAATATCGACATAACAAACTTTATTCGGCATAAAAAATATGGCATTTATAATATTGTCAAAGTGCTAAACATATGGAATAAGAGATTGAACGGACATCCAGAATATTTGTTAACACGATATGAAGACCTTAAACAGGATACATTGAAAGAACTTATTTATATATTGTCATTTATGGGTATAAAAGAAGTGGATATTAACAAGGCGAAGGATGCGGTAGTATTTTCGGAATTTAATAATATGAGAAGAATGGAAAATAGAGGAGAATTTATAACAAGAAAACTGCGTCCGACAAATTCCGCGGATCCAGATACTTACAAAGTTCGGGAAGGAAAAGTGGGAGGGTATATGATTCACTGCTTAGAAGAAGACCAACGGTATTTATCTGACGCGCTAAAGAAACTAAATACGCGTTATAAATACATACCAATATAAATGATAAAAATATTTTTAAAACTCATACGATGCTATAATTATAACCTTATAACCTAACATACAAATAAAAAAACATTTAACAAATATGATATTATAGAAGATAAATGAAGAGAAATTTAAATAATATTATCCGGTTAGGTTTATATCCAAAAATCATGTCCAAATGGACGCGTGATCGAAAACATCTGCCACTCCAAAAAGACCACTGGAAACTATATAAAATAATCCATTTGGGGTACTGGAAAAAATTTCATGATTTTCCAAATTTAATAAACTGTAGAGACATTAATGATAAGATTCAGTGGCTTAAACTTTTTGATCAACATCAAGATATCGTGAGATGCTGCGACAAAATCTTACTTAGAGAATATGTTCGTGAACTTGTTGGAGAACGTTATTTAGTTAACCTTTATCAAGTACATGATCGTTTTGAACAGCTCAACTTCAACTTATTACCGAAAGCTTTCGTAATTAAAACAAATAATGATTCCGGCACCGTAATTTTAGTGCGAGATAAATCAACCTTTGATTTCACTGCTGCAAAGGTAAAAATTGAGACTGCATTACGTAGGAATCCGCCTTTTGGATGGTTATCTGGTGAATGGGCGTACGCATTTATCAACTCAAAAGTATTCGTTGAGGAATTACTAAATCCCTCCGATACGATCCCACCGCCGGACTATAAATTTTATGTTACAAACGGTAACGTTTGTTTTATGCGCTATATATATGGTAGAGGAATGTCTCCGATAGAACAAACCATAGATAAAAATGGAAAAGATCTCGAAGCAGGATTTAACCCCAAAAAATTGAAGTATTGCAAGAAATTTGTAGAGCCTGAAAATTGGAATAAAATGATTGAAATAGCATCAATATTAGGTCAAAAATTCAAATTTGTACGCGTTGATCTATACAATGTAAATGGACGCATTGCAGTGGGAGAGTTAACCTTCTGGCCCGCAGCAGGATTTCAAAAGGGAGAGGGTGTAAAGAAACTTAATCACCTTATGAAGTTTGACCGCAACACATTTCGGCCTGTAATTCTTTCAGATATTAATAAAATATCATATAAATATCATCTTATTAGAAAATATTGTTGTCGTTTACCTTATCAAAAGTCTAATAGCCAGGTATTCAAGAATTAGATCTTAATACAGCTGACCAATATTTATAATGTTTCAAATAATTTTTAAAAATATTTTCAATCGATTTCATTACAGAAAAATACATCATCAGGAACCATCGAAAATCAAGGAAATTGTGGGGTATTCCGAAAATCAAAAAAGAATATTCGATCTTGATTTTCGATGCATGCGGAAACCAGATCTGACATATAATGATACCCCATATTTCGTTCTTATGTCCCATCCTTCATTTAAGGAAAAAATACATTTTCTGAAACCTTTTTTAGTTTTACACTGTTTAAAAGACGACAATCTTTTAAAATCCCAATCTCCAAAATATCTACTTCCCGCATCAGACTTTATTGACCACAATATATTTCCGTGTACTGAAAATAAAATAAAATATGATTATGTTTATTTTACAATTAATAAAAAGAATTCAGGAAATGCTTTCAAAGGTCTTAATATATTTTTCGATTGCCTTCCAATTTTTGATGATATGGGATTGAAAGGATGCATAGTCATTTATTTTGATGATCATTCAGAAATGCCGATTAGAGAAAAAGAATTTAAGAAATATAATTTAAAATGTATAAAAAAGAGATTGGGGCCATTTCAAGTGGCTCGATTAATGGCAAGTGCAAAATTCACTTTTTTCCCGAATGTTGCTGATTGTAGCCCTAGAATGATATCTGAAACATTTCTACAGAATAGACCTGTACTGCTTAATAAAAACATTTGGGGTGGTTGGCACTATTTAGAAAGACATAAGGTACTCGGTAGATTTTTTTCCCCTGAAAAAAAAGCATCCCTAATTAAAGCAGTTGAAGAAATAATGAGTTTAGAAAATTATCAAAAAAATATTTATTTGAAAAATTACGGTTTTGTTAAAAGTTCACGAAAATTAGCTGAGTTAATTCGTTTAAACTATAAATTACCTATTGAAATTTCGCATGTATTTTTCAAAGACTATGTAAAAATGATCTTTAAGAGTTAAATTTTATTTTTATAAAAGCAGCATCACAGAGTAGAGAAACTTTACTTTAAAAAAATAGTTATTATATAAAGCAAACAACTATCAACATGAATTTGACTTTAAATATATGCAAAGTACCTTTTCATTATTAATATGATAAAAATGTCGTAAAAATTTATATAAAATCATAATTATCTTTTTCCGCGCTTTTTGTCATCAATTACGATATCTATTTTTAGGGTTGAAACTCAATGAAATCGGACAGGCAAATCAGAGGTTGTGCAAAGCTCTCAAATTGAAGGTATTATGTACGCGAAAAGAATATTAAATCATTTCAGGCTGTTATTTCTTAAACATTATTTGCCCGAACAGAACTGGGCATTTCATTTTTTACTGAATGAAAAGTGGGATGCTAAATTTTTTAGAGAATATTTTCGTGCGATCAAATTTAAAATTGATTCATGGAACAATTATTTTTATCGAGTATTCATATTTAGTTATCCAAGAAGCGGTACCCATAATTTCTACACTCGATTTCATTATTTACCTTGTTGTTTTGCAATGGGAGAGAACAATTTTTCTTTGCCCTTAAGAGATCCATACCAATTTATAATAAAAGTTTCTAGAATTAGAGCTGTTCATTTTCTTTTTTCATCAGTATTCCTTGAACAAGGATTACAAGAAAAAAATGGTAAAGATTTGAGTCATATACTGTTTTTGAACAACCGTTATTTAAAATATAATCAGTCCATTGAAGTTGAGAAACTAAAAAAAAATTGTGACTTTATCATTTTTTATTTTCGAAATTTTGTAAGAACGTTATATTCACAAGATAAAGGGGGAAGGAAAGCTGGAAAACCTCATTTCATTATGAATGAGGCTAACTTTATAAAAGCTGTCCAAAATCATCGAAGGAATTTAAATGAAATGTTACACCTCATTAATACTAAATTGGATGTATGCAAGTTTGTGAGTCACGAAATATTTTGCGCAAACCCTACAAAAGCATTTAATGATATTTGCGATTTCATAAATATTGAAGCTAACCAAAGATATGGATGGAACAAACCGCAAGATTTTTTTCAAAGGTGTTACCGAACCAGTGAAAAACCAGAAATTTATAACAACAAACTATTTTGCAAATACCGAAAACGAATGATTTTAGGAAAAGGAGGGAACTATAATCCACTTCCTGAAATCAGCCTTGATCGAACAATGTCTGATCCAATTTGGAAATGGATTGACAAAGAGCGGTATGAACTTCTTAAGACGTCATTTGGAGAGGAATTAGTTGATTTTTGGATCAATGATTCTAATTTTAATTATAAAGATGCAAATAATCAAGATATCATTAACATAATTCAAAATAGCATTCTATCCACAAAAAAGTCAAACCTTTGAAAACCAGTTTTTTCATCATATTAGCGAATCCTGGCATTTAGAACTACTCAGAATTACTGGACTTCAACGTTGGGACAATAGTGAATGAAAATATATTGTGAATTTAAAGTTATTGATGAGAGAAAGCGTATTAGCCGATATTTACGTCAATTACTACAAGATGAAAATATTTATAAAAAAATTGGAGAAATTAAGTTTTTTGATCCAAAAATAGGTTTTGAAAAAGATGAATTTAATAAAATTGACAAAGATATTCTAAAATATTTTGATAAAGGCGTAATTTATTCTGTTCATAAATTTAAAGAAACATCCTACTACAGATTTCAGCGTAATTATCGTAAAAAGACTTTAAACCGTATTTTAAGAGATACACTAAAATATTATAAGACTTATTGTTCGATAAAAAAAAATGGCTTTAAATATAATTTGAATAATCGTAAGTCAGTACCTTGGATGTTTGTTTCAAAAGAAATGTTAATTAGACTTGATGGTCACCATCGTTTAGCAATTTGTTTGCACTTTAAATATGAAAAAGTTCCAATTTTGATTATTACACCGAAAGATATTCTTTTAATTCCCAAAATAGCCTTAGAAATAGCTAGTTTAATGGAAAAATATATGGAGAGCTAGAATATTTTTTAAAAGCAAATAAATGATAAACTTACTAGTACTAGTAAAAATACAACATTGTATTTTAAACCCTAAAACTTATTGAACTAATTTATTTCTTTTCCATCTTTTTTTATATATAGCATAACCCGCTTTCGCTAATACGGTCTTGAACTACTTCAAGAAAGGTTTGGAAAACTACTCAGATTCCGTATTTTTGCTTTTTGAAAATATATAAGAAAAATTTATTCACTGCTTTTCAGAATGTAAATGGTTTTCCGTTCAAAATACGGTAGAAATCGTTTCTATTTTGTCTCGATTTTTATCGTTTTCTATGTTGATTTGATTGTTTGCTTTTTGGACGCTCCTATCCTCTTTTATATGAACGCCAGATTTAGAATCCTCAATCCTCTTTTGTGTTGAATGCTTCCTGGCGGCACCAGCAATTGAGATAGTTTTGGGATTTAATGAAAAAAATATTTAAACTACCTTGCGATTGGCATTTAACAAAAGATAGAAAAACCTATGGCCCAAATAACCGGGAACATCTTAAAAAGAAGTTTAACCGCTTTACGATAAGATCGTATTCCTTTCATGGAAGTAGGGTTACTAAAATCAGATGATTCAAAAACGCAAGTTTTTATCTGCTTTCGGTTTTAGCGGGCATATATTACAGGAAAACATGTTTTGGTAATGAAAGATGATGAAGGTTTCCGTCGCTTTATGTTCATATAACGGAGAATCATTCATACGGGATCAATTACTAAGCATCGCCAAACAGACTCGTATTCCGGATGAAATCATTCTTTGTGATGATCGTTCCTCTGACAAAACGATGGAGATTGTTCATGAAGTCTATAAAAATACCGGATTGCCGATAAAAATGTATATTAATGAAATCAGGTTAGGCCTGGAAGCGAACTTTTCGCAGTCGATGATAAAGACAACAGGGGATGTAGTCTTTTTTTGCGACCAAGACGATGTGTGGATTCCTGAAAGAGTAAATGAGATGGTTGCGCCGTTTGAAAAAGATCCGTCTACAACACTTGTTTACGCCGACGGGTGGATAACCGGACCAGACCTGGAACCGAGCGGCTATACGCTCTTTCTGAAAAACCCAAGCAAAAACCTTGAAAAAGGAGATGACAGAAATATTGGGGAGAGATTGATCCGGGGGCAGGCACCGGGAATTAAAGCCAGCGCAATGGCATTCAGCTCCAGAGTGAGAGACCTTGCCGGGCCGATACCGAAAGGCGTGGCTCATGATAGCTGGATTGCCTTTTTTGGCTATGCACTGGGCAAGGTGGTGTCCATCAATAAACCGCTCCATTATTACCGGCGACATGATCAAACCAGTGGCGGCTCCTCAACCAATGCACTGGTCCAAGGGTTGCGTCCAAAGACCAAAAAAATATCTAACTTGTCATATTTGCAGGAAAAAACGCATCTCGCGAGATGCCTGCATGATCGGATGGAATGGTTATCGCTTGAGATGACAGAGAAAGCATCCTTCCCCAAACGGTTTTTCCGGTTGAAACGTGACGCCAAGGAAGCCGTTCGTGTACTGAATACAAGAGCGAATATCGTCAATACCTCCTCATGGTTCATACGAACACTGAAAGGCCTATCCGCATTGAAAAACGGCATATACGATATAGAGGGTGGATGGAAAAGACGAGTGAATGCATGCCGCCGCGATATTACCAGGTAAAATATCATTTATTGGGGATCCCCTGCCGAATTTTTCCAAACCAACAGTGAAGATATTGAGGAATAACAATTCAGGTGGTTAAAAATCAAAGAATATTAGCTGTTGTCCCTGCCAGGGGAGGGAGCAAAGGGATAAAGCTGAAAAATATTTTTCCGCTTTGCGGTAAACCGTTAATATGCTACACCGCAGAAGTCATTCACCAGCTCAAATACATCGACAAAGCAATTGTTTCCACGGATAATGAGAAAATAGCTATGATTGCTGAATCCTGTGGGCTTGAAGTTCCTTTTTACAGACCGCAGTCCTTATCCGGCGACTTCGTCGGTGATTGGGAAGTGCTCCATCACGCATTATCCGAAACGGAAAAAATGGATAAGCTAATATACGATATTGTCCTAATGCTTCAGCCGACATCTCCATTACGGAAACCAGAATACGTCACGGAAACGATCCATTCATTGATTGATAATGATTATGATGCAGTATGGACGGTCAGCCCGACAGACTCGAAGGCTCACCCGGTTAAACAATTGATTATTAATAATGAACTGCTGGACTATTATGATCCGGAGGGGGCAAAGATTGTCGCCCGCCAGCAATTAACCAAAGTATACCACAGAAATGGCGTCGCGTATGCCGTCAAGAGGCGGTGCATAATTGAAAAGAAGTCCATTAAAGGGGATAAAACCGGTGCGGTCGTTATTAATCGGCCGGTTTCGAATATCGACACGGAGATGGACATTCTTTTTACCGAATATTTACTGTCCGTTTCGCAAAAAAGTTGAGTATCGCGATTAAAAAATGTCAAACAAAAGATGGCTGACAGCATCATGAAAAAAAATCGTGTGCTGTATATCCGGCGAGAAAATAAGTTTAAAAGAGTACTGGAAAATTTTCGTCGATGGCTTCCGGACGTCAATTTTTCAGGACAAGACGGCTTTTTTCGTGCAAGCCTGCACTCGGCTTTTAATGTTACGGAAAAGCCGCTTGATTATCTTTATCTAAATAGAAATAATGTTCATAAAAAATATGATTGGATCGTTTTAAATTATAAGGCGGATTCCAGAGGAACCGGGTTTGAAAAAGATTCAAAAATCATCAGGCTGATCAAAGATATAGCACACTGTGGAAAGGCGCTTTTTATTAATTTTGCGCGGGCAGGGGTGCTTCCTCCGGAGCCGCTTTTAGATGAATTCGATGTGATTTTCAAAAGGGAAGTTTTGAAAGATAAAGATCAATATAAAATTTCCAATAACAACAAGAGGAAACTTAAAACAACCATGTTGTCCTGTCCGCTGGTGCCGGCCGCCCTGTGGAATTATCGACGTTTGAACATTGAAAAATATGGATATAATGACCCTCCTGCATCTCCGGTGCAAGATGCAATGTTCATTGGTTCAGACAGCAATCCACTACGGACTTCCGTCATAGAGCATCTGAACAACTCCGGCCTTCATTTTCTTGGGGGTTTATATGGCAAAAAAACGAAAATGATCAGAAGACAAGAATATTATCTTTCCAGATTGCCCATTCCCGAATATATTCGGCAGGTGCGAAACACCAAGGTAAACCTGGCATTGGAGGGGAAAGGCGAGTTCACTTTCCGACATCTGGAATTATGGTGCCTATGCTCATTTATGCTTTCGAGCCCTTCGATCCGAGGTGTTGAACTTCCAATAGACGCGGAAGAAGGAAAGCATTATTTGTGTTTCGATGATCACGGCGATCTTTTGGATAAAGCGGCTTATTTTGCAAAGAATGAAACGGAACGCAATCACATTGCAAAGAGAGGAAGAGCCATGTTCGTCCGGGATTATAATTTTAACAAGCATGGCGAGTATATTGCTTCCTTCTTGTCATGAAAAGCAGCGTTTTGTTTTCGATAAAACTTTCTTAAAATAGTATGGGAGACCAAATGAAAGTTGTCATTTACGGTGCAGGATCAATCGGCAACCACTTGGCCTATGCGTGCCGATGTAAAAACTGGGATGTGACGATTGTAGATATCGATCAAGATGCATTAAACCGAACGAAAAACGAGATCTATCCTTCCCGGTATGGAAAGTGGGATTCCGAAATCAAGCTCGCAACACCGGACACAATTCGCCAAGCCAGTCCGGACCTGGCGGTCATCGGGACGCCTCCGGATACGCATATGGAAATCGCATTAAATGTTATTCAGCATTCCGCACCGCCTATCCTGCTGATTGAAAAACCCCTATGCACCCCTGATTTGAAAGGATATGAAGTACTGTTATCCGCTTCCAGGAATAAAAACACCAAAATTCTTACAGGATACAATCATGTATTGACGAAAAACACTCGTGAGGCCCAACAAATACTTTCGGCCGGACGGATCGGCAATCCCATCGGCATTTCGGTTCGATGGCTGGAACACTGGGGTGGCATTTTCGACGCCCATCCATGGCTGAGCGGCCCGGCGGATTCTTATCTCGGGTATTCTCATCGCGGCGGCGGGGCATGCGGCGAGCATTCGCATGGGATCAACCTGTTTCAGCATTTCACGAGATTTTTAAATGCCGGACGGATTGTAGACGTTCGCGCCACGATGGATATCGTCGAACTGGGAGGAACCCGCTACGATCGAATCTGTCATATCAATGTCATTACGGAAACCGGAATGGTCGGAAGCATATCGCAGGATGTCATCACAAAACCGGCCGTTAAAACTTTGCGCATACAAGGAGATAAGGGATTCCTGGAGTGGTATGCGAATTACGATAAAAGCCATGATGCGGTTGTCTGGCAGGCGGATGGTAGTGCGGTGGAAACACTTCTGATACCCAAAACGCGCCCGGATGACTTCAAGGGTGAGATCGACGAAATTGAAGCGATCCTGAACGGTCAAAATTCAGGAGAATCGATCTCCCTCGAATCCGGGCATGAAACCATGTTGGTGATTGCCGCCGCCTATCGTTCTCACGAACTGAAAAGGGCATGCCGCATCGATTATTACGGAAGCGGCACCATCGAAGCGGTATTGTGAAAAGGAGACGGTATGAAAACCTTTGATTTTGACGGATTGTTCACCTTTGATATGGCCAACAACCACCAGGGTGACATGGAACACGGGATGCGGATCATTCTGGAAACGGGAAAGATCGCAGCGGAAACCGGAGTGAAGGCGGCACTGAAATTTCAGTTCCGGAACCTGGAGACCCTGATCCACCCGGAGTTCAGGGACCGGAAGGATGTTCCCCACATTCCCCGATTCATGCAGACCGCGATCGGCCATGACGAATATGGGCGGCTTGTCGATGAGGTTCGTAAAGCCGGCATGATTCCGATGACAACACCGTTTGATGAAGAGTCCGTCGCTTTGGCCGAAAAACTGGATATTGAACTGCTGAAAATCGCCAGCTGCTCGGCGGATGACTATCCGCTTTTGAAGGAGGTGGTCAAGGCGGGGAGACCTGTTGTTGTTTCCACCGCAGGACTCAGCATGAATAAAATCGACAGGTTGGTCAGCTTTTTGGAAGATCATGGGGCCCGGTTCGCTTTAATGCATTGCGTGGCGCTTTATCCTACACCGAAGGAAAAGCTGAACTTGAATCAAATTGCGCTTTTACGGGAACGTTTTCCGCGAATTCCCATAGGATTCTCAACACATGAACATCCCGACAATCTGGATGCGGTCAGAGTTGCCTACGCGAAAGGGGCACGACTTTTTGAACGGCACGTAGGCGTAGCCGCCGGCAAACACAAGCTGAATAGTTATTCGTCGACACCCGCTCAGCTACGGGCATGGATTCTTGCATACCAGGAAGCGGTTACCATCTGCGGCGGTGAAGAACGTTCACCGGCGGACGAAGCTGAGAGAAAATCACTTCAGTCCCTGATGCGGGGCGTCTATGCCGGAAGGGATTTGCCAAAGGGCGAATCCATTGAACGCGGTGATGTCTTTTTTGCTATGCCGCTGCAAACCGATCAACTTGCCAGCGGACAATGGAGAAACGGACTTTCGGCCGACCGAAATTACCGCAAGGACGAACCATTGATGGAAGCCCTTGCTGATTTTTCTCAAACGAAAAGAGATATCATCTACCAGATTCTTTTGCAGGTAAAAGGCATGCTGAACCAGGCGCGGATATCGATCCGGGGCGATCATCCCATAGAACTGTCCCATCATTACGGCCTTGACCGGTTTCGGGAGTTCGGCGCCGTAATCATCGACTGCGTCAATCGAACGTATTGTAAAAAACTCATCGTCATGCTGCCGCGGCAGAAACATCCCTATCATTACCATAAAATGAAAGAAGAAACGTTTCAGCTGCTTGACGGGGATATGGAAATTGTTTTGGAAGGCCATCGAACACGTCTCGATCCCGGAGATACCTTCCTGGTCTTGCCCGGACAATGGCACAAGTTTCATACATTGGGAGGCGCCATTGTTGAAGAGATCTCGACTACACATTACAATGACGATTCGTTTTATGATGATGAACAAATTGCCAAAATTCCAAGGGAAAAACGAAAGACCGCCATTGAAAATTGGAGTAAAATCTGAAAAGCATTAATTCGACCTTGAGCTGTGACATGAAACCCTGGCTTCTAATCCCGATTGAAACTATCGTACGCGAACTTCAATCAAAGGTTTTACTGAGCTGCGTTGCGGCCGAAACAGGATTCCAGGTGATGATTGGGGATGCCTTGTTCCTTAGGCAGAATTTACCATGGTTTCCGACGGGTGTTTTTTTGGATAAGAGCATTTCTCCATCTCGAGCTAAACGATTTCAACATTTTCAAAAGCTGGGTTACAGAGTCGCCGCCTGGTGTGAAGAAGGATTGACCTTGATCGATCCTGATGAATACCTACGGCGGAAAATCAATCCGGAGGCATTGCAGCGCACGGATTATTTTTTTGCATGGGGAAAGAATCAGGCGGATTTAGTGAGAAATGCCTGCCCGCAGCATAACGGCCGTGTTATCGAGACGGGTAACCCAAGAATGGACTTATTGAACCGCGATTTGCGAAAGGTTTTTTTAAAGGACGCTGAAAAATTAAAGAAAAGATTCGGAGACTTCATACAAATCAACTTGAATTTTTCACTGTGCAATCATAAAAAAGGGGAGGGGGCATATATCTCAGAACTAAAAAAAGCAGGAAAAATTCGAACGAAATTCGACGAAGCGTTTTCTCTTGGCTGGGTTGCGCATAAATCCCGTTTATTCGGATATTTCAAGGAAGCAATTCCTGAGATCAGCCGTGCATTCCCCGATCGGATGATAATTGTTCGCCCCCATCCATCCGAAAACCATGACACCTGGAAAAAAGAGACCGAGGGGCTGAACAATGTTCATGTATTGCACGAAGGCCCCGTGGCTCCATGGCTGATGGCTGCAGATGTTGTGATTCACAACGGATGTACGACAGGTCTGGAAACATTCATGCTGGAGCGGCCGGTTATTGCATATCAGCCGGTGGTATCCGATATTTATGACGCTCATTTGCCGAATCGGGTAAGCGACCAGGTTTATTCATTGGAAACGCTCATTCAAGGGATTCGAAGACGGCTCAACAACCCGGCTCTTTCAGTGAATGAACGATCACAGCGGTCGTCTTATGTGCGAAATTTTGTTTCCGACAACAATGGAAAATGGGCATGTGACATCATTGTGGACCATCTCTGGAACTCATCGATGAAATTAATCAATGAACGAAAGGCAACAAATATCATTAAAAACAATCTCCACCGGATGTCCGCCCGTAGTTTTACAAGATGGAAAAAAAGTGATAAAACCGAGTATAATTTGCAAAAATTTCCAGGACTTTCGGTTGAAACGATTAAAGAGGTCATTGCCGGATTCAACTCAGTAACCGGTCGGTTTTCAAATATCGAGTGTTTTGAAACCAGGAAATGGTGTTTCGTTATTTCCAAAAATTGATGAATTGAAGGTTCATAAAGACCAATCTATCGTTCCTCTTCTTATTTCACTCTTCCCACGCTTTTTCTTACCTAAATTATCCTCTTGAATATCAAGGAACATTCTTATTTTCGGATTGAATTCATGGGATTGCCGGGTGCCGGTAAAACATCCCTTTGCAGTGGATTGGTCCAGCGATTCAAGGGGAAACAGTCTGTTTTGACAACAGAAAAAGCCATAACTCTTTGCATTAAAAGGAGAGACTCTGGACGCATAAAAAACATTGTTAAACGATTTCCCACAGCCTTTCGTGAACCTTTGATTGGTGCATCCACGGCACTGCCGGAATATCATATTTTTACAAGCGATCACGTAGGGTTATGGCATCACGTATTTGAGGTGTTGGATCGGGGAGATTTTTCAACTGAAACACACCGGCTGGTGACCTATGCTTTCATTCAACAGGGGGTGCAATATCAACTTTTAAAAACACATCTGCATTCCTCGGAATGTGTTTTCATCGAAGAAGGATTCGGTCAAAGAGGTTTCACGCTTTTTGGGTACTTACCGGAAGAAAACCGGATAAAAGGAGACGAAGAGCGATATGTCGGCAATATTCCTCTTCCGGATCTGTTGATCTGGATTGTGGCGGACCCCGCCAATGCGGCGGCGCGCGTCTTTCAGCGTGCTGAATTACCTGTTTTGCTGAATAAAATGTCGAAAGATAAAGTCTTGCTTCAAATGAATTGGGGTGCGGAATGCCTCAAAAATATCGCGTATTATATGAGTAAAAAGAATACGCATATTTTAGAGATATCCAATAACGATGGAGAGTTCGAAAACGCATTAAATATTGCAACACGGGAAGTAGTGAAAATACTTTTTCCAAAATGACAGGTTTGAAAGTTTTGATTGATGGAAGATGAAATTAAATATACTTTTTTGGGAAAAACGTATTTCAAGTTCAAAGAATTGACTTTCTTTATCCGCTTAAAACCGAGTTATCTAATTATCGGCACCCAAAAGGGAGGAACCACCTCGTTATATAATTACCTGATCCGGCATCCGCAAATTAAACCGGCTCTCCACAAAGAAGTCCACTATTTTGATTTGCACTTCAATAAACCAATGTGTTGGTATCTCGCGCATTATCCTATTGAGATTTGTCAACGATTTCTTAATGCCGATAAAGGTCAAATGCGAATCACAGGAGAAGCAACGCCGTATTATTTATTCCATCCTTTTTCGCCGAAAAGAGCAGCAAAATGTTTTCCGAAAATGAAATTGATATGCATGCTCCGTAATCCGATCGATAGAGCATACTCCCATTTTAATCATAATAAAAGAAAAGGACGTGAAAACAGAAGCTTTGAAGAAGCTGTCCGCGTGGAATTAGAAATATTGCACGTCGAGACCAAAAAAATGTTAAAGGACAATCTTTATTATAGCCCTGACCATCGGCACTTTTCATACGTCTCCCGAGGCATTTATATCGATCAATTGAAAAATTGGCACCAGCATTTTGAAAAAAAACAATTATTAGTTATAAAAAGTGAAGATTTTTTCAATAATACAGCGATGACAATGAACCGAATATTTCATTTTTTGGGAGTAAAAAAAAATACCCCTCTTTCTTATACGGTTTTTAATCAACAAACCTATGAATCAACGCTAAACCAGAATACCCGCGCCAAATTAAATAAATTTTATAAACTCCATAATGAAAGATTGTATGAATACCTTGGAGTCGACTACGGATGGAAATAGATATTAGAATTCATTTAAAAAGCCCATCTGAGGCTCAATGGCTGTATTGCAGACCTCCGGAAAATGCTCACATACGAAGATGTATGCTGGGCATTCCTTATCGGGCGGACGCCTTGCCCGTGGACCTGATCTGAGGTTTTGGAACATCTTCTATTGATTACGGGTCGATCAATCTGACAATAATAAAGTAATTTTGAACGATACAAACTAAATATTCGCTATGTCCAAAAATAAGGTCGAGCATATATGTATGCTGATATACAATTACTGGCCGGAAAAAGTCGGTGGAGCTGAAAATCAATGTAGAAAACTGGTTAAACATCTTACAAGGGAAGGGTTCAAATGCTCGGTTGTTTCGGCAAAAACAAGACGTGATTCGAAATACCATGAATTCGACAACAACAGTAAAATTATTCGAATCCCTGTTTTCCAAATATTATTGAATTCTAAAAGATTACAACCGAAAAATTCTGTATCGATTTTTAATCCACCAAAAAGCAAACCAAAAATATCTGCAGGCATTTTAAAATGGCTGAATATGATGATCTTCATGTTGGGAACGTCTGTCTATTTATTTTTTCAACGTAAAAAAATCGATATTATCCATGTTCACATTGCAGACTGGATCGCTGGTTTTGCCGGATTTATCGGTCATTATTTAAAGATACCGGTCATTTGCAAAGGCGCTTTCATCCCTGTGTTTCCCGAACTCGGTAAAGAAGTTCCTTTTTCCAAAACGATTGATGAGTGGAGAAGAAGAGTCGCGTATTTTGCACTTACGGAATATATGATGAAGGAACTTGTTATGAACGGTGTTCCAAAAGAACATATTTTCATTGTACCGAATTTGGTTGAAATTCCAGAAAATTATTCCAATGTGGAAAAAAACACAAATATTCTTTATGTCGGCAACATCTCACAACCGATTTGGCATAAAGCGTTTGATGTGTTGTTCAATGCATGGTGCATCGTGCATTCCAAAGAACCGGAAGCGAAGTTAATTGTCGTTGGTGGAGGCTCAACAGAATTATGGAAAAAATTTCTAAGTGAAAAAAATGCCGGAAAAAGCGTTCAATTTGCTGGATTTGTTTCTGATCTGACCACGTTTTATGAAAATACCTCAATTTTCATCTTACCTTCCCGAAGTGAGGGAATATCGAATGCGTTGCTGGAAGCACAATCCTGGGGTATACCGGCGATTGTAACGGACATACCGGGAAATAAAGCTGTTGTTATCGACGAGATTACAGGAATTCTAATACCGGTGAATGATGTTTATGCACTTTCCGAAGCCATTTTAACACTTCTAGAAGACCCTATGAAAAGAAAAAGGATGGGATCGGCAGCAAGGAAAAGAGTGATCAGTTTTTTCTCACCACAGCCGATTCTTGGTCAAATCATTAAAACCTATCAATACCTTCTTAGCAACGATCGCCGAAATTAATTTCCTATGTGCGGAATTGCCGGATTCATAAGCTCCTATCCATTGATCGATAGAAAAACGCTTCGTTCCATGAGTGACCTGTTATTTCATCGGGGACCTGATAATCACGGGATCGAGATGTGGGATGAAAATGGTGATTCTGTCCATGATGGAAAGGGTGTTGTCGGCTTATCCCATAGACGTTTGAGTATTATTGATTTATCCCATGCCGGCAAACAACCCATGTGCAATGAAACGAGAGATATTTGGATTACTTACAACGGTGAATTTTACAACTATCTTAAATATCGCAAAGAGCTCGAAAAGAAACACAATTTCCTTTCAAATACGGACACCGAAACGATTTTACATAGTTATGAAGAAGACGGAATTGAAAAAACGATCCACAAAATAAATGGTATGTTTGCGTTTGCACTCTGGGACTATAGAAGCCGAAAATTATTCCTGGTAAGAGATAGAATTGGAAAGAAGCCCCTTTATTATGTTCAAACGCCGGATGGAGCACTTTTATTTGCATCAGAAATCAAAGCACTCCTGATAACCGGCATGATTGACCAAAACAAAATTGATCCGGTTGCTCTTTTTCAGTTCTGGGCTTACGGGTATACAATTGGTGAAAGGACCATTTACACCCAGATCCGTCGATTATTGCCTGGACACTATGCGGAATGGGAAAATGGAGAGATTCGTTTAAAAGAATATTGGGATCGACCGTTTAGCCTTGAAACTTTAAAAAATCGAAAACTAGATGAATTATCCGATGAATTGGAAGCACTGCTGATAGATTCAATTAGACTCAGACTTATTTCTGATGTTCCCATTGGATTATTTTTGTCGGGCGGAATAGACTCCAGTTTGGTTGCCGCATTAACTGCAAAAATTACTCATAAAACCATTCAGTCATTTACAATATCTTTTTCACATGAGTCATTTGATGAATCTCAATATGCAAAATCAGTTGCAACATCAATTGGTATTCCAAATCGCGTTCTGGCTCCGAAAGTTGATCAAGCTTCCTATTTTAATATCATTGCGAAACAGTTTGACGAACCCTTTGGAGATTCATCTTCAATTCCAACTTATTTTGTTTCCAAAATTGCGAAAGAATATGTCAGCGTGGCATTAACAGGGGACGCGGGGGACGAATTGTTTGGAGGATATAATGCGTATGCCAAAGGACTTTGGCTGTGGGGAAATAAGACGCAAAGAAAAACATTCGCACAAAAGATTTCATTCGCACAAAAATTGGCAGACATCTGGCTTCGATATCTTCCCAGAGGTAAAAGGCTAACAGAACTCGAAAAAGTTACAAATCCTCTTAAATTGAAATTAATCTTATCGAACCGCCTGTTTTCTGAATCAAATATCAAAGATGCCTTTTATGAACAGAGGCGGTGGCTGAAACGCGTTTGCAACGCCGACTTGTTAAGTCAGATGCAATATATGAATTTAAAGACTTATTTACCTGATGATATCTTAGTGAAAGTCGATCGGATGAGCATGTGCCATGCGCTTGAATGCCGGAGTCCCTTTTTAGACTATCGGATCGTCGAACTGGCTTCGCGATTGCCGTACTTTTTCAAGATAGATGAATTCGGAAGGCAAAAGATCATTCTGAGAAACATCTTAAAAAGATACATTCCGGAAAGATTAATCGATAGGCCGAAAATGGGATTTCGAGTTCCATGGGCGTATTGGTGCAAAGGGAAATATCGTGACGATTTGCGGAAAAAATGGTCTACGCAAAATAATGGTTACCACAGGAGAAGTGCCGCTAGGATAATATTTCCCCATTATAAGCTGGGTTGGCCTTCACTTCAATGGAACGCATTTTGCGTTCTTAATTTTTTCGAAAAATAATCGAAGCAAAAAGATTTGTTTGAATAAATCGTAAATGAATATTCTCATGCTTATTTGGAACTTTTGGCCGTTACCCGAAGGCGGTGCTGAAAAACAATGCAGATTGATTGCCAGATCGCTAAATGCTCGAGGAATATCATGCACAATAATCACCGCCAGAGTGAAAAATAATTTGCCGGAATTTGAACTTATTGAAAATACGCCTGTTTATAGGTTTGGAAAAAACATAGAAACATTACTTAGAATAAGAGATGAAGTTTCAAGATTGCTTGTTAAACCTTTCTTTCAAGAAACGCAGGATAACTTACTTAATAAGATTAACTTTTGGATTGGTGCTCCATTAATCATTACCACACGGAGAATATTTATAAAAGATATACTTCAGAAATCAAAAAAATGGAAAAAAAATAATATTGTTCATGTTTTCGAATCGAGTTGGATTCCAGGGTTTGGAGACTGGTTGTCGGAATTGATCGGAGCGAAAACGTTATGTCGATGCGCTTCCTGGCCTGCCTGGCAAAATCTTCCGTATGATGTTCCCTGGCGAAAAACGCTGGAAAAGCGTAGATTGAAACCTTTCTACGCCGTAATGAATAGTGAGGCAAAAAACAATTTAATTGAAAATGGTATAGAAAAAACCAAATGCTTTCTTGTACCAAATGGTGTCGAAATTCCGGCCGGCATTGCTGATGTAAAACAAAACAGCAACGTCCTTTATATCGGTAACTTTTCTCAAGGTTCCGAATGGAAGGGATTCGATATACTGATTCAAGCATGGGCAAGGGTAGTGCATAAAGTGCCGAATGCACATCTTGTAATGGTCGGAAGCGGAGATTTCACACCATGGAAACGAATGGCCAAATTATTAGGTTGCGACGGAAATATTACATGGGCAGGAGAAACTCGAGATCCGGGATCTTCTTATTCCCAATGTGGTATCTTTGTATTACCTTCCAGGGTGGAAGGGATGTCAAACGCACTGCTTGAAGCACAAAGTTGGGGTCTCGCATGTGTCGTATCGGATATACCCGGGAACACTGCCGTTGTTGAAAATAATAAAAACGGAATCGTGTTTTCAAACGAGGATGAAAGTGAATTAACGGAATCAATTGTCATGCTTTTAAAAAATCCGGAAATGCGGTTAAAGCTTGGCAAGGAGGCCCGCCGGGAGATGGAAAAACGTTTCGCACTTCCGATCGTTACCGAGAAGTGGATACAAGTGTATAAGGCCATACTTCAAAAATAAAACGAAAAATATCGATATGGTTATATATGCAAAAAAACGCGTCATATTCTATAATGATGCGCCGGAATTCGGAGGCCACGAAATCATGTCTGCCCATTTTGCAAACGAGTTATCCACAAACAGTCGGGTAGTATATTTCCATTCACATCCGAGTCTCCCAAGTCGGCTTTCATCATCGGTCAATTCAATCCAACTCCCATTTCAATCCCGGCTTGGAACCTTATCGTTTCCATTTAATATAAATGTTTCAGATATTCTATGGTTGAAAAAGCGTTTTAAAAAATATGAACCTGATTATGTGATCATTGTTCAGGGAGCTATCGACATATCCTTGCGAGGCGCAATTGCATCACGAATTTCTCGATTTAATACTTTGAACTATTTGCCTGCTGGTTATAAACGATGGATGATGGGATTGAATCATGGATGGTTTTTTGATCACTATTTTTCTTTATTCTATAAACTGTTTCACGGTACAATTACCATAAGTCAGAACCAAAAAAAAATTATAAGTTCTTTTGTTAAGAAAAAACCGCCAGTTTATGTTTTAGAAAATTATATAAACTTTGATGAAATTAATCAATTAAACGACTCAGGCCATTTTTATCCTAAACGAATTGAAAAAATCGGTTGGGTTGGTCGGGTCGATTGGAATCCAAAAGGATTAGATTTTTTGCTTAGTGTAACAGAAAGCCTTTCGGCTGTCAAATCTAATAAAAAAATCATTTTTATCGGGGATGGTCATGACCTGGAAAAACTGAAAAAAAAAATAGTAAAAAAAGGGTTGCAAGATTATTTTGTTTTCAAAGGCTGGGTTCAAGATCAGAAACACATTTATTCTTCTTTCGATTTGCTGTTAATCACTTCAAGATTTGAGGGAGTTCCTCTCACTCTCTTGGAAGCAATTACTCTAAAGAAACCGGTATTGGCAAGGCTAACGCCTGCAACGACTATATTTAAAGAATATCTCCCCGACTTATTTCTTTTTAAAAGTGTCTCTGAAGCTGTAAAAAAGATTAACTCTGCGGAGAATTTGGTGAAGCAATATAGTAACATTGCTTCGGAATTACGATATAATTTGATCCATAGGCACAGCAGGGAAAGTTTTAAAAAAAATATTCATCAAATATTTAACATGATCGAAAATGAACTTGAATATTGATAATATCAATAATGAAAAAAACAACCAAAAGCATTTATCTTATACCTTATGGAATTTATCCTATAGATAACGGGCTTAAAAGAGAATCATGGAAGATCTTATCCGTATTGAATCTCTTGGGGCAATGTACCATATTTTCGGCCTGTAACAAACCCGTGGGAGGTGGATGGACTGACCAAGCAAAAAAAGAATTGGACCGTCATAATATTCATGTTCTATTCCGTGAACAAGTTCAGAAAAGAAGAAACTTGCTCCAATTCGCAGGAACCCTTTATGCCGCATTGAGTAAAGTGCTTAAACTCGAAAAAGCATTCGGTCACAGTAACCCTTATCATCGTTTTGCGTTTCCCGGAGACATTTGGGAAAATTTAACAAAAAAATTTGAACTTGCGGTTATTTCCTACAGTTATTGGGCGCGGTTTTCGAGCGCCTGTCCCAAGATCGTAGTGTTACACGATTTGCTTTCAGACTACATGTGGGAAGGAAGTGATCGGGAAACCCGCGATCTCAAAACCGCCGATCTGGTTATCGTTATCTCCAAGGCAGAAGAAAGAACACTTCAGGAACGTGGCATTACGAAAACCCACTGGAGCCCGCCGGCCGTGAACGAATCAATGCCCCCCTAAACGACCATGTTGGGCTTGTCGGTTCCGACAATCCGTTCAACCGTGAAGGATTGAAATGGATGATGTCCGTACGCTCGAATCTGCCCGTTAATATATACGGTCGAATTTCCAAACAAGGTCTTAAAAAAAACTTTATTCCCATGGGATATTACAATGATACGGGGAAACCTTACTTCGACTGTGGTGTCATATTGATCCTCACTGTCCTTGGAATGGGGGTTCAGATAAAAGCAGTCGAGGCACTGGCTGCCGGAAGGGCGATCATCGCCCGTAAAGGCGCAATGAGAGGAATTCCGCATTCGGAAGAAGCCTGGATTGAGGTTAATGATCCCAGAGAAATGATCGAAGCCTCTGTTTGGCTGAGCAGGGACAAAAAATCTCGTGAAAAAATGGGTGAAGCTGCCCACATGTATTATGAAGAAAACCTGAACGCCCGCCGAATTTCGTCCCGGTTGTTCGAAAAATTCAATGAAGTCCTGAATCAATAATGGCAAAATCGAGACTTTTTTTCATTTTCTTTTTTTTATGGTCTTTGGCTGTATTCATTTTTTTTCACAATGGCGCACTTGATAAATCCTTGAGATACACTCGAGTTGCTGAAGGAAATATTTCAAGAGCGGTTCACCACGTTTGGACACAAGGATTGAATGGGTATAGTGATATTTTAAATGCCGACGCAAAAACGTGGGGACGCATCAGGCCGGTGCACTGGCTGTATTACCAAGTGCCTTTTATCCTTACCATGATCCGAAACGGCGATCTTTTTGACCTGAACAGTAAAACAGCATTAAGAGACCGTATCAACGGAGATCTTCAAACCCATGCGTTTTTTCTTGTTTTCACTTTGGCGGCCGCCACAGGATTCATCAGTTGGATCGTCTATAGGATTGGCGGCTCCTGGTGGATATTACTTCTAATCCCCGTTTATTTCGCAAGTTTTGAAAGCATTCATGAAAACCTGATCGTTTATTATTCGGACAGTCAGGAGATTCCGCAGCTTTTATTCGTTGCCCTGTATTTCTTCGGAATCCGGAATATATTTTCAGGAAATGCACCGAAACGCATGCAGGAAGTGTATTCAACCGCTGCTTTGATCATGGCATACGGAACGAAGGAAACCTCGATCATCCTATTTCCGATGGTGAGTCTCTATCTGTTGTTGCGGACCCTGATGAATAAGTACAAAGAACAATCGTTTCGCTCATTCTGCATCCGTCACATCATCGTGCATGCTATATGCTCCCTGGTTCTTATATCTTTAATTTTTCATTATAAAACAGGTGCCTATGTATCCGAAAATTACATTTTTGACCTAAACGTGAAAGAACATATCGAATTTTTTGTAACGACCTTTACGGGGGGGGTGCCGATTTTTCGCCTGTTGCTTTTTGGGGGGATTATCGCTTTCGGCCTGGCAATCTTTAAATATCCTGCAGAAGAAAACAATGGACATGATCGGACAAAATTGAGCAATTTAATCCTATTGGCAATTCTATTCAGTGGGCTTTTCATATCTTTCTGGATGATCAATATTCCGTGGCGTGTTGAATTGGTCAAATATTATTTGCCGGTTCATTTTTTTGCGGCTTCCGGAACCGTGTTGCTGCAAATAATTGTATATAAAAAATTATCAAAAAATCAAAATTATGTCGGTGCAATCATCTGGATCATCGGAACGAGTGCTTTCATGTTGAAAGATATCAGCACGGCGGTGAACCGGATGGAAGTATTATATAAAAATCATTACGAATACCGTGAAGCTGTTCCAATGATCTCCAAAGATATTGCAGCTTCCGAGGATGTACACCCTAAAAAAAAATCAGTCCACATTGTTTCCGGACATAGTTTTCAGGAGGGCGCGCTCCCATTTTTACGATATCTCAATTACACATACGGTTTCAATATTTCTGCAAATTACGAAAATGCCGTTACCCACATTAAAGCACGAGAACGGAATTATTTCAGGATATATCCCAATGACAGACCATCCGTCCGTATGGCATTGACCGAGAATTTGCCGGCTTCCCTGTCAGCGGATATTCTGTATCTTGTTTATAACCGCGAGCCCGAACACATAAAGCGCAGGCTTTCAGAAAGCGGATTTGTTGTTGTTGACAAATGGCGGACAACCGGACAACAGACCACAATTGAAAAATATCATAAAATTCCAAATGGTTGAAGACCGCGGACAGCAGATCATTTCTAAATGAAAAGACCGGCTGCAAATTTCGTTTCAACGGCATGGATCGTTTTCGGAATCCTTTTTTTGTTTTTTGGGGAAAAAGCGTTACCCATTGTATACAAAATTTTTCCCGGAGGCTTAACTGTCCAGTATTTTAACGGAATTCAATTCGATGCGTACATTCAATCGGAAACCGAAAGAAAGGTGGAGAAAGGCTACTCTGAAGGATCACTTTGGCAGGATGTGCAGAAAGAAAGTTTTTCCGCAATATGGAAAGGATTTGTGAAAATTCCAGAAGACGATACCTACCATTTTAAAATTCTTTCAGATGACGGTTCTCGCTTATTCATTAATGAAGAATGTATTATCGATCATTGGGGAGAGCATGATTTTATCCCGAAAACCGGCCGTGTTTTTCTCAAAAGAGGAAAATATCCAATTCGTATCGAATATTTCAACAAGGGACCGATCGGGAAAATACGGCTTAAGTGGTATGCAAAAAATGATCAGATTGATTCGGGTTCCGTCTTAGGGACACCGTTTCTCTCGAAGTGGTGAGATCAATCCGCATGAAACTGGATATTGTAGTTCCCTTTTTCAATGAAGAAGACTGCATCATGGGGTTTTGTGAGGAACTCATCAATGCAATGGATGGGGTTTCCGGAATTGACTGCAGATATTATCTTATTGATGATGGTTCGACAGATAAAACCCCAATAATACTTAAAAAAATATCAAGTATGGACACCCGGGTCCGGGTCATTAGGCTAATGGGAAATCACGGCCACCAACGGGCTTTGATTGCGGGTTTGGATTATTGTCAGGGAGATCGAATCCTGATGATGGATGGGGATGGACAGCATCCGATCGGCGTGGCGGTACAATTAGTGAATTTAAGCATGGAAAAAAGTGACGCCGCCATTTTACAGGCCGTTCGCAGAGAAGGCCAAGGAGGAAAATGCAAAGAATGGCCGAGTCGCATTTTTTACTGGCTGATCAATCGTCTCGTGCCGGAAATTCATCTTGAAAGGGGATCATCGGATTTCAGGGTGATCCGTAAGGATGTCTTAAACCTCATCAGATCCTATCCGGATCGGTATCGAAACTTGAGGGTGTTGCTGTCGACACTGCGGCTTCCTACCGTCCATGTGCCCTATGTGCCCCTAAAAAGAACCGCCGGAAGGTCGAAATACAACTTGCGAAAAATGCTGAACCTTGCAACAGACGGCATTTTCACATTTTCGTCTCTGCCGCTGCGCCTCAGCGTCATACTGATGATCGGAACAGGTTTTCTGGGTTTCGGCTACACTGTATACGGTGTTGCGGTGTATCTGCAAAACCGCGTGGTTCCGGGATGGACCTCGGTAATCGCCCTTATCGGACTGGTATCCAGTGCGATTTTTGCAGTCCTTGCCATCATGGCCCAGTACATTCGGCGCATTTACGAAGATGTCCAGCGCCATCCGATATACATTCTTCATCCGGATTCGAAAGGCACCGATAAGGACGGTAAAAATTCGAATGATCATCGAGACGGGTTTTGATTTGAATCCCCAACGAACAATGATCCTTATCCCGGCCTTCAATGAAGAGGAATCCATCGGGAGTCTTTTGGCTGAAATACATGAAACACTTTTCGAATCGGATATCGTGGTCATCAATGACGGATCCACCGATGAAACGGCAAGAGTCGCCGCATTGGCAGGCGCCCGGGTTTTAAACCTGCCTTGTAATTTGGGTGTCGGCGGCGCCGTACAATCCGGCTTTCAATATGCATTCGATCATGGTTACCACAGAGTGATCCGCATTGACGGCGACGGCCAGCATCCCCCATCCGAAATTCCAAAGCTTATCGCCGCCATGGATACCGGCACCGCCGACTTGATCATCGGTTCGCGATTCATCGAAAGGCGTGCCTGTCATTCGACGACGTGGGCACGTTCCCTGGGGATCCGCCTCCTTTCCATTTTTCTTTCCGTTATTTGTCGCAGCCGAATAACAGATCCCACGTCCGGGTTCTGGCTCGTGAACCGTAAACTGCTATGCTACTTTGCCCATGAATACCCGACAGAGTATCCGGAACCGGAAGCGCTGGCGCTGCTTCGGCGCCACGGTTTTTCCTATTGTGAAGTGCCCGTCCGTTTTCGCCCGAGAATTGCGGGCACGTCGACGATAAAAACCTGGGGCGCCATCTATTATATGATAAAGGTCGGTCTCGCTTTAGTCGTAGACCGCGTCAAGCCTTTGAATCCTCGGTTTACCCGGGACAACCTCAAGGATCTTTGATGGATTTACCGCGTCTTTTGGAAGTAATCCTCAATTTCATCGCGAACTGGGCAGGAACGACTGTCCCCCGAATCGCGGCCGCCTTCCTGGGGATTCTTGTCTGCGTCCTGATAATTGTTGCCATATGGGACCGTCGTATCCGAACCGTGGGTGCGTCTTTCGGATTGGCATGCGCTTTGCTGCTTATCGCTGTTGCGATCGATACCCGTATCATGCACTTCCTCGTCAGAACATCCCATATCACTCGAATCCGCATATTGATGAGCGTCATCAGTTTTGTCGTGTTGGTGATCACCATAGAATCGATCCGACGTTCTCGCTTACAGGAGCGTTATGCACTGCTTTGGCTGGCAACGGGATTGATCATCCTGTTCACTGCGTTTTTCCCGCAACTGCTGGATATCATCCGTTTTGTTTTCGGAACGCAATATGTCACCTCGGTCGTGGGCGTCCTCTTTGCGTTTTTGTTATTGATTTCATTCCATTTTTCGATCGCGTTGTCCGGATTTCAAAGGCATCAGGCACGCATTGCTCAACGATTCGCAATTCTGGAGCAGCGTATTAATGAGTTGTCCGGAAAAGTTCTGGAAAATCAAAATGCGGTTGCAGCAACCGATGATAGTCAATTCGACAAAAGGCGGAACGCTGAAAAGATAATACCGGTGATACCGAAAAGGCCGCTTCCAGAAAAATCCCCGACAAGGCGTCGTTTTGCGGGATCAAGAGTGGCTGTCCTGATGATTATATTCTTTTCGGTGGCGGCGGTTTTTACCCTGGGGGCCTTGACCCCCCAGGCGATGATCGGGGATGAAGTCACCCATTTTTATATGGCGGTGGAACAGTCTCATGATTTATCGCAGCCGAATTTTTTATCGCGGATTCCCACGGCTTGGGGAAAAAATGAGAAACGAAGATATCCCCACCCGTTTTTATGGCATTACGGCGCGGCGATTGCTTATCGGATAAGCGGCGGGTCCTTCATCGCGGTGCAAGCCTATCAGGCCCTTTTTTTAGGCCAACTTTTGCTTGTCGCTTACCTTTTGATACGAAACCGAAAAGCGGCTGAAACAGGTCCCGTATTGTTATACCTGCTGACACTGGCATCTTTACCCATGACTCTGATATTTTCGGTGGCTTTTTATCAGGATGTTCCCATGACCGCCCAGGCACTCACCGCTTTTTATTTTCTTGACCGCCGGCGATGGTTTCCGGCAACGTTCTTCATTATACTGGCCATGGGTTTCAAGGTGACAGCGATCCTTTTTCTTCCCGCATTTTTTGCATTTATGGCATACCGGCTTTTTCAAAGGGAGAATTGGAAAAAACGGGCCGTTCCCATAGCGACATCCATGGCGATCGTTTTCGGATATGTTGTTTTGATGGGATGGACCATAGAAACGTATGCCGAATCCCATTTCTATCCATATGCAAGAATCGTCAAGGCGGTTAAAGATACTGTACAGTCCATGGACGACGGAAAAAAGACGCCGGTTAAAAAAACCGTAAAAACGGGCAAACGACAAGACAACCCTAACCCCAATCGGATAACCGCATATGAAGCCGAAATTATCGCCAACCATCCCGGTGACCTCAGGAAACCTGAAAATTTTTTGATTTATGGAGGCGTCGTCCTCTGGATATCCATGGGACTCGGGTTTGCCGGTCTTTTTACAAAAAGCAAAAAAAATCCTAAGCCGCCAGAGAATGAAACGGAAAGAAAAAAAGACTCTTCGACTTGGCTTTTTTTGGCCGGGGGAAGCTTCATTCTGCTGACGGCATGGCTTCTGCGGTCCGCACCCGATGCCCGCTTTTTCCTTCCCGGGATTCCCTTCATCCTGTTGCCGCTTTTGGGGTACATTGTCAAACTGCCTCGTCAGAAAACGATAATCGTCATTATCGCATCTCTTTCCATTCTCCAGGGAGGGCATGTCCTGGCAAAGATCCATACGCTCAGGCAAGTCACTCCGGAGATACAGGCGGCCATACACTTTTTGAAAGAAAACCCTCCCGACCCGAATCGTGTCTTCATGTATCCCGAAGGAAACTATCGGCTATTCCCCTGCCGCCATGAATGGTATCTGAAATACCGCCTCCGGGATTTCTGGCGTGCCGACAATGATACGCGCATTCGTATGTTGCAGGCATTTGATATCGGTGCGGTCGTTGTCAAAAAGCACCTCATCGCCGACGTGGACTCGGAGATCGTCGATTTGGGTGTTTATCCGTCTTTTTTCGTCCGGGAGTTAAAAAAAGATTCCCGGTTTGAATCGGTTTTTGAAAATGCCGGCGTCATTATTTTCACAGTGCCTTCTCCCAGTCAACAAAGGCCGAACGAACAGAATTAATTCGACAATTGTCATTTTGAGGGTCCCCTTTTCATGCCGCTGACCGACACATTCCTTTCAAAATCAAAAAAAAATTTGCGGAAAGCGTTTTTGGTCCTCTGGATTGCTGTCAGCTGTGCGGCGATAATCGGGATGTTCCACCTTTGGTGGAGCCGGGAGAGGGTTCTATATTGGGGAAAAGATACCGCGGCTCAACGAATCGAAGTTTTCAAGTATGCCGGCATTCCGGTTTCCGTATTGAATGTTTTTCAAAAGATCGATTCCTCCTGGCCGTTGGAAATCACCTATAAAGCTTCGGGAGACCACAATAAATTATCCTATTTAAAATATCTGTTGATCCCTCGTATTCCTTCCGGATCTGACAAATATCAAGTCCGCAGCAACGGAAAAACGATAAAATATACCCATCTGTCTCCGCCGGCGGTGATAAAGCGATTTTCTGATGAGAAGCCAAGTGCTTTTGGATGGATACTGTCTTTGCTTTTATTCTGGGGCGTCGGACTGACTTTTACATGCGCTTTGAATACTTTTGATCTGAATGTTCCCGAAACGGGGGGTCTGTGCTGCCTGTCATTGATGATATTGTCGATATTTTCAGTTGTTTTGTTGAACAGAGCCGCTTATGCGTATATATTTTTTTCGATAATCGGGGTTTTCGGCTGGATTTTTTATTGGTCCAGACCTGACAAGAAGCGTCACTTTCATTCAGGACTGAACCGTTTGCAGGCCGGAATGCATTTCAATCGACAACGCGCCTGCCTCTTGATCCTTTGGTCAATGGGTCTTCTTTTTGTTCTTTGGTCCCTGGTGATGGCCGTGGCAGTCGTTCCGGATGATTGGGATGCATGGGCGATCTGGGGCGCGAAAGCCAAAGTACTGGCCCTTTCTCATGGACCATTGAAAAACGTCACATATTTTGGGCATCCGGATTATCCTTTGTTGTGGCCTGCCGTCTGGGCGTTTTCAGGATGGTGCAGCGGAGGATGGGAGGCACATTGGAGTAAAGGATGGGGGGCGCTTTTCATGCTCCTTACGTCCTGGCAGATTTTTTCCATCATCAAGCGCGAGACAAACAGCGCGTCGACGGCTTCAATCGCCGCCGTGATGTTTCTTTCTATACCCATGGTGCCCCTTGTTGCTTCCTGGGGGTATGCCGAAGCGCCCCTGTGGCTGATGATAACCTGCTGTTTCGGACGATTATTGCAGTGGCGAAACTCGCATCTAAAACGGGATTTGTTTGCCTGCGCGGTTTTTGCATCGGCGGCGGCGTATACGAAAAACGAAGGACTTCTTTTTGCATTGCTGGCATTTTTCTGGATTTTGGGATCCGATATTCAGAGATGGCGGGAATGCCTTGTTTATTATCTGGTCCCCGTGATCATTTTATACGGCCCCTGGTTTTATTGGACGCGCCTGGAAATGACCATGGGGTCCCATGCGCTTACCGGCGTCGCCGTCGGTATGAAACGCATCGGCGAAACCGCAACCCATCAAGGAGCGGCCGCCCTTTTCACCATTGTTTTCATGTATCTTCGAAAAATATTGGATGCCTTTTATTATATTGGAAAAATTTGGCTGGATATCAAACAATGGAATATCATTATTGCATTTGCGTTGTTCTCATCCGCCTATCAGTTTGTCGCGGGGACTAAAACCGTTCGCATGGATCTGACGCTGCCGCTTTTTTTATTTTTGGGATATCTTTTTTTGACTGTTTTACACTTTCACAGTTTAGGACATCAAATCGGTGCATCATGGAATCGGCTCACCCTTCATATCATGCCGCTGCTCCTGATCGTCATCCACATACACGGTTCCGGTTTTTTGATGAAAAAACAGTAAAGGAGCCGAGATTCGACCAAAACACCATTTAAGGCTCGTAAACCGCATCTCGCATGCTTAAAAACATGACAGTAGAAGTAAAAAAGCCGGTTATTATTATCGGAACAGGACGAAACGGGTCGAGCATATTCTTGCGTATGTTTACCTATCATCCCGAAGCGGCCTGGCTTTCAACGTTATGTAATTGGTACCCGGAAAAACCGGTGCTGAACCGTCTGTTTTTGAAGGCAATCGATTTCCCGGTTATCGGGGATCATCTGAACCGAAAAAACAATCCGGATGAGGCCTATAACCTGTGGGATATCCATTGTAAGGGATTTCGCAGGCCGTTTCGCGATCTTACTCGAAAAGACGTTACGGAAAAAAACAAGAAGAATGTGCGCCGAATAATGGCTTATATACTGAATGAAAAACGGCATCGGCTCTTGCTGAAATTGACCGGCTGGCCCCGAATTGGATTTTTGAAAGAAATATTTCCGGATGCGAAATTCATTCATATTGTTCGAGACGGCCGAGCGGTAGTAAACTCTCTTTTGCAAAGCGATTTCTGGATGGGATGGCACGGTCCTTCCAATTGGCGCTGGGGAGAACTTCCAGCGAATTATTTGAAAGAATGGAATCGTCATGAACAGTCTTTCATCGCACTGGCCGCGATTCAGTGGAAAATGATTTTGGATGCGACCGAAACCGCCATTTCCAAAATCGCACCGAAGGACATCATAGAGATTAAATATGAGGAAATGTGCAAAAATATTTGGAACACTTTCGAAACCATACTGGCATTCTGCGAAATGGAATATGTCCGCACTTTCGAAAAATCACTTGGACGCTTCACGCTTCGGAATGCCAATGATAAGTGGAAAACCGATTTAACGCAGGAACAACAGGAGTTGCTCTCTGAAATGCTCGAAAGCCATCTCCGGAAATATGGATATAACGACTAAAGCGGCATCTTCTCATTCATACCGAAAAATATGTTCATCTGCCGATAAATGGATATTGAAACAAAATTTGTTTTTCAGGCCGGAAATGCTGAAAAAATATGTCGATGGTTGTCTAAGCGGTTCCCCAAGGACCCGATATTTCCGGAAAATATCGTTCAAAGCATCTATTACGACACGTATGACTGGGATTTCGTAAGAGAAAAGATAAACAGCGACTATATTAAAAAAAAAGTGCGCCTGAGATGGTATTCTGATGTTAACGGCGCTCTGAATGGGAACGCCTCTTTTATTGAAGCAAAAATTAAAATCGGCTCAAAAAGGAATAAATATCGGGTGCAAACCTCCTATTCGGGGGACTGGCTTTCCAATATGGCGCTCGAAGACGGTCGTTTGGAAAAGATTCCTTCTTTATTGTGCGCGACAAGCCCATTTCTTGTTCCTACTTTTCTGATTCCGATATGCGAGATTCGATATTGCCGGATGCGTTTCCTTGAACCCATAACAAGGTCTAGAATGTGTTTGGACTTTGATATATCCATTCCCCGCGTCAACCGGCGGGTGCTTTCATTTCCTTGCGCAACCGGGCTGAAAGATGGCGTGTTTGAATTCAAAGGCAATGTTTCGAATCTGCCGCCGGAACTTCACCAGCTCACGGCATTCGGATGTCGAAAAGAATCATTTTCAAAATATTTTGAATGCGTTAAACAAATGCTTAAAGGCGCAATCTGACATTTAAGGGAGGGAAGGTGGAATCGAAATTATCCCAGATTCTCCACATGGCATCCGGTCTTGCCGGCACTCAAATGGAAGACATCGGGTTGATGTCTTTTTTGATCATCATGATCATCAGTCTCCTGAGTTCCTTATTTGTTTCTTTCCTTTACGTGAGGTTTTATGAGGGGCGATCGACAGGAAGCCAAATCCACCGATCATTCGCACTGCTGGCGATTTCAATTACCGCCATATTTATCTGTATTCAATTTTCGCTTCCTCTTTCACTGGGTCTTTTGGGCGCATTGTCCATTGTCCGGTTTCGAACGCCAATAAAAGAACCGGAAGAAATCGGATTTATCATGCTGATCGTTGCCGTCTCCATCAGTGCTGCAACGTTCAACCTTTTGTTCCTTGCGATCATCCTTACTGTCGCCGTAATTGCACTCGTCGTAATGCGATATGGCAAAATTATATGGAAAGGCAGGTTGAATGACGGAATGCTGATTGTTGCATTACCCGCAAGCGAATATGCATTGATCAAAAAGGAATTAATGGCATTGCTGGAAAAAAATTTTCCGCGGGGAAGGATCGACAGCGTCTCGGAAAGCAAGGATGAATCTACAATATCCTACAGTTTTGCAAACCTTAAAAAAGACGTACTTTTGAATTTTCAAAACGAACTGAACACACTGTCTGCCGATGCCTCATCCAATTTTTTCTTCAACCGTTCCGGCCAAATTTAATTGATTCAGGCTGCCGTGTTAAGGCAAAATTGCATCATTTTTTCGGTTCTTCTCTCGTTCCTGGTCATATTTCAATATGTGGAAGAGCATCCTGAATTTGCACGGAAAAGAATGGAATTTCAACGTCATTCGGTGGATGCGAACATATTGAATTATGGCACACTGGGGCGCACGTTAAAAGAACTCGGCTTGATAAAAGCAGGTTTTGACGAATCAAATCTCAGTTTGCCCCGGCGGGAAGACCGATATATCGCACGCAATATTTTTCAAAAAAAACGCCATCCAAGTTTGTTCCAATATACTGTTCAAAGGAACTCCGCGCGTTTATATCCAAGTAAAGCAGCCGTGCATTCCAGGATGCCAAGTGCGGGCTATCCAATTCTGTCTGTCTTTTTCGATCACAGTACAAAACAGGAAAATGGAAACCCTCTCCTTAAGGGCTTTTACAGACGGAATGACAGACAAATCGAACGGTTGGCCTATGTTTCCTTTTTTGACACATATCAGGGCAGGGTTGTTTCTACCGCCGCCGGGATACGCATCAACGGAAACACGAACAAAGCCATTGAAATCGAAGATATATCTGCAAACGGAAATGGATTTTCGATCCTTTTTCGAAAAGCCTACGGTCTGAACCAAATTAGCGGAACAGCGCTATTCCAAAAAGAAAATGTAAAAATTGAAAAACTTATTGTACACGAAAAAAACAACCGCTCTGATTTGAAAGATTCTTCCGAAGGGCATGTAAATCGTTCTTCCATTTCAAGTCCAGAAACAACAACGCGGATTTTATTGTATCTGAATGGATTTGAGGCAGGGATACGAACAATTAAACCGGTATTTTCTGAAAAGCGCACTCCACTCCGCAATGCGAGGGTAACCGGCCCGATTGTCATATCCGAAGTCATGTTCAGCAACAATACAACACTGATGGATGAAGACGGCGATTTCTCAGATTGGGTCGAACTTTATAATACGGGTCGATCAGAGGTTGATTTGCAGGGTTGGTACCTCACGGATGATATGGAATTTCCCATCCGATGGGGCTTTCCAAAAGTTTCCATAAAGCCCAAGGGATATCTCCTGGTCTTTCTCTCGGGTAAAAACAAAGAATACGAGGGAAGAGAAATACACACAAACTTCAAGGTGAAAAAATCGGGGGAATTTCTCGGACTTGTCCTCCCGGATGGAAAGACAGTCGTCAGCTGCATCGATGCATCCATTCAACACATTACGGATGTATCCTACGGATATGTCATGCGTGACGACACAATACACTTCCAGACGCGAAAAACCGCGGAAAAAATGGGACATCTTCAATCTGCGACACCCGGCGCACGGAATACAGATGAATTAAAAAGGGTCGGTCCCATAATCACGCGCCATCATTTCAGGCCGACATCTCCCGGATCCGGGGATGCAATCATCGTCGAAACCATGGTCGAAAAGAGAATCGACCCGCTAAGATCAGTGATAACGCACTATAAGAGAATGTTCGACCATGAAACTGCGGTTTCGATGACGGATGACGGTCGCTTTCCTGATGCGGTCGCGAATGACGGCGTCTTTTCCGCCGCTATCCCGACAGATGAGGCAAATCCAGGCGATATGATCCGATGGTACGTCACCGCCGCCGACACTGCGGGGAATACGGTCAGGATCCCGGAGGCGCATGACCGGACCGGCAATCGGCAGGACCCTCGATTCTACGGCACGATGATCTCCGATTTTGATCTGAAAAGCCGCCTGCCGATCCTGTACTGGTTTGCGGAAGATCCCGAAAAAGCGCATACCCGGGAAGGGACGCGGGGATGCGTTTATTACAACGGCGCTTTCTACGACAACATATATGTATGTCAGCGCGGCCGCTCGACGAACAAGCGTCATTCACAAAAATTCGTATTCAATCGGGGACATGAGTTTTATGTCAATGAACGGTTGGGAAAGGTTTCCGAATTCAACCTCAACGGACCGGGCATGGATGCCTCATTCCTGCGGCAGCCGATCGGTTTCGAGAATTACCGGCGACACGGTGTTCCCGCTTCCGAATGTTTCTTAATGCGCGTTCAAACCAACGGTCAATTTGACCGTGTCGGCATTTTCATCGAACAGGTGGATGAAAAATTTTTGCAGCGAAACGGGTATAATGAAAACGGGGCCTTGTATAAATTCGTCCAAAGGGATCCAAAACCGGTTTTCAAAGATTTAAACGGCGTCGAAAAAAAATCACGGCGATGGGAAGATGCGTCCGATATGCAAGCAGTGATCGATAATCTCGACCGCGAGGATAACAACAAACGCCGCAAATTTTTAATGGATCATTTCGACATTCCTCAACTCGTCAACCGTCTCGCTGTTATGGTGATGCACCGGGAGGTCGACAGCATTCGAAAAAACTTTTATTTGTATCATGATATGATGGACAGCGGCCGGTGGTCGATGTTTCCATGGGACCTGGATTTACTCTTCGGCAATACGGATCCCGGAGCGTACGCCGGGCATCCATTTCTGGGGGACCTATCTCATCCGCTTCACCCCCAAAACCAATGGAGTGCCCTTCTCGATGTCTTTTACAATTCACCGGATTTCCGGACCATGTTTCTGCGCCGGCTGCGCACGCTAATGGATGATTGCCTGCAGGCGCCGGAAACACCTGAAAAAAAGCGTATCCTGGAAAACCGCATCGATTCATTATTTGAAAAGGCGGAAACGGAGTTGCGAGTGAAACATTCGCGCATCGATAAATCAATCCGCCAGCTAAAGCAAAGCATCCAGGAACGCCGGTTTGAGCTGTTTGTGAAATATCGGGACCTCATTCCCGAAAAACAGGCGGAAAATATTCCAATTCAATTTTCTGAAATCAGTTATCCGGCTCCGAATGACCGTAAAGCGGAAGAATACATATCCCTTTTCAACCCGAACGATACCGCAGTGGATATGTCGCTGTGGCAACTTTCAGGGGCCGTGAATTACACGTTTAAACCGGGAACCGTGGTGCCCCGAAAAAGCCGCCTGTTTGTATCCCCGGACATTAGGGCATTCCGGAAGCACCGCGGATCTTCAAGTGGAACGGGATGCTTCGTCCAAGGACCGTATTTGGGATATTTAAAGAATGCGGCAGAAGTGCTGTTGCTGAAAGACGACAAGGGCCGCCTTGTCGCCAAATCGGAATTCCATGTCCCCTCCAATTAAAAGCGAATCACAAATCCACCGGGAGGAGTCACCATTGCAGACACATAAGGAAAATGTGGCGCTCATATCCGGGATCACCGGCCAGGACGGGGCATATCTTGCCGAATTTCTTTTGAACAAGGGATATCACGTCCACGGCATCAAGCGGCGGAGTTCCCTGTTCAACACGGAGCGGGTGGATCATCTGTACCAGGATCCCCATGAAACGGAGCGCCGGTTTTTTCTGCACTACGGGGACCTGACGGATGCCACGAATCTGATCCGGATCATCCAGGAAGTGCAGCCGGATGAGATCTACAATTTGGGCGCCCAGTCCCACGTGGCCGTTTCCTTTGAAACCGCCGAATATACCGCCAATTCGGATGCCCTCGGTACCTTGAGGATGCTGGAAGCCATCCGGATCCTGGAGATGGGAAAACGCGTCAAGTTCTACCAGGCCTCCACGTCGGAACTTTACGGAAAAGCCCGGGAGATCCCCCAGACGGAAAAGACACCGTTTTATCCCCGGAGCCCTTATGCGGCGGCAAAGCTGTACGCGTACTGGATCACGGTGAACTACCGGGAGGCCTACGATTTTTTCGCCTGCAACGGCATTTTGTTCAACCATGAATCCCCTCTCCGGGGGGAAACTTTTGTCAGCCGGAAGATTACCCGGTCGGTGGCACGGATCCACCTGGGGCTTCAGAACAAATTATACTTGGGGAATCTGAACGCCAAGCGGGACTGGGGACACGCCCGGGATTACGTGGACGCCATGTGGCGGATACTCCAGCAGGAAACCCCGGACGATTACGTCATCGCCACTGGGAAACAGTATTCGGTCCGGCAGTTCGCCGAAAAAGCCTTCGAGCGAATCGATGTGAAAATCGCGTGGGAAGGGGAGGGCGCCGGTGAAAAGGGCCGGGTGGCGTCCGTCACAACGGACTCGGGCTCCCTGTTGAAAGAAGGCGACATCGTGATTGAAATCGATCCCAAGTACTACCGGCCCACCGAAGTGGAAAATCTCCTGGGGGATGCTACCAAGGCAAGGGAAAAATTGGGATGGCAGCCCCGCATTTCCCTTGATGACCTGGTCTCCGAGATGGTCGGAGAAGATATTCGGGAAGCCCGGAGGGATCAGGTTTGTCAATCGGAAGGTTTCCGCATATTTGAGCGGAATGAGGCATAACAAATCGTTTTAAGTTTTAGGTTTTACGTTTTAGGATGCGAGGATGGATGGCGTATCGTTCTTTTGAAGAACTGGAGGTTTGGAAAAAGGGATGCAGGCTGGCGGTTATGGTTTATAGAGCCTTGAAAGAATGCAGGGATTTTGGCTTGAAGGATCAAATGACAAGAGCCGCTGTCAGTATTCCAAGCAATATAGCGGAGGGTGCCGAAAGGGATTCCAAAATAGAGTTTATTCGATTTCTTCATATTGCAAAAGGATCGGCGGCGGAACTCAGAACCCAGATCTATATCGCCCAAAAAATTGGATTGATGGAATCGAAAACCGTTAAAGAACTTGTTGAGGAATTGAAATCCATCTCATCAATGCTCCATGCATTAATCAAATCCCTCAAGTCGAATTCCAACTAATGAACACCTAAAACTTAACACCTAAAACTTAAAACTTTAGCTGAAAAAGAATAGAAAGTGGAAAAAGAATCGAAAATTTTCATCGCCGGGATCACCGGAATGGTGGGAAGTGCGATATTCCGCAGGTTGGAGACCGAAGGGTTCACGAATATCACAGGGAGCTATCATCACCGCGCCCCGGATTTGGGTTCCCGGGGCGTATCCGAATCACCTCGGCTCGTGCGCATCGATTTACGGCGTCAAACGGATGTGGATGCGCTGTTTGAAGCGGAAAAACCCGAGTACGTGTTTTTGGCGGCGGCGAAAGTGGGCGGAATCCTTGCCAACAGCACCTACAAGGCCGATTTCATCTACGACAACATCATGATCGCCGCCAATATCATCCACGCGGCGTTTCGCCACGGAGCCAAGAAATTGCTGAATCTCGGTTCTTCGTGCATCTACCCGAAAGATTCCCCTCAACCCCTGCAGGAAGAATATCTGCTCACCGGAACCCTGGAACCCACCAACGAGCCGTATGCGGTGGCCAAAATCGCTGCCATTAAACTTTGCCGGTATTTCAACGAACAGTACAAGACCAACTTTTTATCGGTGATGCCGGCCAATCTTTACGGACCCTGGGATAATTTCAACCTGGAAACGTCCCATGTCTTACCCGCACTGCTTCGAAAGTTTTACCTGGCGACACTTTTACAAAAAGGGAACACGGCAGCCGTCATTCGAGATGTACGGCGCTTCCCACTGGGCGTTGCCGGCGGTTTTCATGGAGAGACGATCACGTTTGAACAGGTGGTGGCTGTTTTGGAAAGAATCGGGATTTCCGACATGCACGTCCGGGTATGGGGAACCGGCGAAGTCTTTCGGGAATTTCTGCATGTGGATGATCTGGCGGATGCGTGTGTCTTTTTGATGAACCGTTTTAACGCTGAAGATATTGGTGAGTTTATCAACATCGGTGCCGGAAAAGAGATCAAACTCAAGGATCTGGTGCGTCTCATAAAAGAAGCGGTTGGATTTGACGGGGACATACGCCATGAACCGACGAAACCGGACGGCGTCAAAAAAAAATGCCTGGATATATCCCGTATCCGGAATTTGGGTTGGATCCCGAAAATCGAGCTGAAAGAAGGCCTGCGAAAGACAATCGACTGGTATGAACAGGCCGTCTCCCAAATCACCCAGAGTGATGAAGAAAGGCCTGACCCATGAAAAGATACGCCTTTCTTTTGGAACATACCGGTATCGGCGGCGGCCACTACGTTGTTTTTGAACATGCCGTCCGGATGCAACGGCGCGGAAACGACATCTTCATCGTTACGAAACAACCCGTATCAAAAGAAGATATCCAATGGCATCCGGAAGCCCTTGAACTGGAGTGGATCACCTACGACGATGTTCAAAGCCTGCATTTTGACGCGGCCGTGGCCACATTCTGGAAGACCGCCCGCTGGTTGCACCGGATAAACGCGTCCCGATACTGTTTTTTCGTCCAGTCCATCGAGACCCGTTTTTATCATGAAACGGAACAGAACTATCGCCGATATGTCGAATCCGTTTATCTTTTTCCGGTGCACTACATCACCCAGGCGGAATGGATAAAAGATTATCTCCAACGCAATTACGGACATGTTCCATACCTGGTGCACAACGGAATCCGGAAAGACCTCTATACCCCGGCGGGGGAGGCTTATGGGGTTCGGGAAAAAGGTAAACTCAGGGTGCTTATTGAAGGCCCGCTCGAATTTTCTTTCAAGAATATCGAAAAAACCATCTCCCTCTGCCGCCAAGCCGCCGTTGATGAAATCTGGTTGCTCACGTCCACGAATATCAAAGAATGCGAAGGCGTGGACCGGGTGTTTTCCCGGGTGCCCATAACGGAAACGCCGACGATTTATCGATCCTGCGACGTGCTGGTCAAATTGAGTTACGTGGAAGGAATGTTCGGCCCGCCCCTGGAGATGTTCCACTGCGGGGGGACGGCAATTGTTTATGACGTTACGGGACATGAAGAATACATCCGCCATGACGTCAATGCCCTTGTGGTGGAAAAAAATGATGAAGCAAAGGTCATCGCCCATCTCAATGAACTGAAAGCAGACCCCGCCCTTTTGTCCAGGCTGAAAAAGGGCGCCCTGGAAACGGCCGCACGGTGGCCGGACTGGGAAACCCAGTCCATCCAATTCGAAGAGGCGCTTTCCAGCATCGCAGCATCTAAAGCGCCGGGCATTGTCTCGGCGTCTTTGTTGCAGCGAATGGCGGACTGTTTCCAGGAAAACTACGAACAGGTTGCCGGGATGAGTAAATTCGATTACCGGTACGCCGAACTTTTCGTCGATACCGGCCTGGGGTTCAATGAAAAACAGACCCAGGTTAAAGACGTGGGCGGCCACGAAACCGAAATCGCCTTTGAATTGAACCCCGGCGAAAATCTCAAAGGCCTCCGCTTCGATCCCGTAAACGATTTTTGCGCCCTGCATTTGGAAGGCATCTTCCTGGAGCGTAGCGATGGCTCCACATATGAAATCGGTGATTTTTCCACCAACGCCGTTTACCGGGAACAGAAAGAACTGATCTTTTCCACCGGTGATCCCCAGATTTACCTCTCAATATTCGAGGAAAAGCTTCAAAAGGTGATTTTTAGACTCCGATACATCGCCATCGGGAAAGAGGCGATGGGATACTTCGGCACCGCCCATTCCCGGATTACCGCCCGACTGAGTGGGGCCCTCCAGGAACGTATCGTCGAAGCCTATCGCCGGAAATCAAACCTGGAAAAGGCAAAAGACGACGGCATCGAACTGCAGCGCCGGATCGGGAAGCTGGAAAGCGAACTGACCCGGAAAAATCAGGCCGTGGATGCGATGACGGCCTCGGCATCCTGGAGGTGGACCGGTCCTTTGAGAAAAGCCCGGTGGAACGCCCTCAAGATCCTCAACCGGATATACCGGTACCGGAATGCATCCTATAAACAAATCCTGGAATCCGGTCTCTTCGAGCCAGCCTATTACGCCGAGCAAAGAGGAGACAAGGAACGGGTGGGTGAATACCCCCTGCTGCATTATGTGCGGTACGGGGCGAAAGAGGGAAGGCGCCCGCATCCGCTGTTTGATCCGGAATTTTACCTGGAGGAAAACCCGGATGCAGCGGCGCCGGGGATCAACCCCCTGGTGCACTTTATCACGCAGGGCGCCGCGGAAAAGCGGAACCCCCATCCGCTCTTCGATACGCGGTTCTACCTGGAGCAGAACCCGGAGGCGGCCGAAGCCGGTGAAAACCCCCTTTCCCACTATCTCAAGAAAGGATCCGGTGAAGGGAAAACCCCGCATCCGCTTTTTGATCCGGCGTTTTACCGGGAACAAAATCCCGATGTGGCAACGTCGGGAGTCGATCCCCTGGTACACTATGTCACCCAGGGGTGGATCGAAAAAAGAGATCCGCATCCGCTTTTCGACAGCCGTTATTACGTGAAACAGAATCCGGATCCGAGTGCGATCAGGGAAAACCCCCTGATCCATTATCTGAAAGAAGGGAGGAAAACGGGAAAAACACCGCAGATACTCTTTGATCCCGAATTCTATTTCAAACAGCATCCGGATGCCGCCCGGACGGGAATCGATCCCCTGGTGCATTACGTCACAAAGGGGGGAAGGGAAAAACGGAATCCGCATCCGCTCTTTGATGCCTTGCACTATCTCCGGCAGGTCCTTCCGGACCCGGAGGCTTCAAGAAATCCCCTGGTGCATTACCTGCAAAAAGGGAAAAACGCCGGCCGGAGCCCGCATCCCCTTTTCGACACGGCTTATTATCTTGTCAAGAACCCGGACGTGGCCAACGCCGGAATGGATCCCTTGGAACATTTCATCCGCTTCGGCAGAATGGATGGCCGGTGCCCCCACAAGTACTTCGACGGCGCGTATTACATGGACCAGTACCCGGATGTCCGGGAAAGCAACGCGAACCCGCTGGCCCACTATCTTGAAGTCGGATTGATGGAAGGGCGGCGGACCTGTTCCGCCTGGGATTTGCTGCATCATATCCCGTTGATCAGTCTCGTGATGCCGGTGTATGACCCGGAACCGGATCACCTGAGAATCGCCCTGGATTCCGTCATGACACAGATCTATCCCTTCTGGGAATTGTGCGTGGTGGATGACGGCGGCACGAACGATGCGGTCCGTGAACTGATCCTGGAATACGCGGCAAAGGACAAGCGGATCAAGACGTTCTTTTCTCCTGAAAACCAGGGGATCGCCGCGGCTTCCAACCAGGGGATCGGCATGGCCCAAGGGGAATTCGTGGGGTTTCTGGATCATGACGACGTCCTTTCCATGGACGCGCTCATGGAAATCACGGAAGCCGCCAACCGCCACGGGGCGGATATGATGTATTCCGATGAACAGGTCATCGACGCCCACGGATTCCACCGGGATTTTATCTTCAAGCCCGATTTTTCCCCGGATCTTCTTTTTTCCCACAACTATATCACCCATTTGCTGGTGGTGAAAAAGGATCTCCTGGACGCCGCCGGCGGATTCGACCCTGATTTGGACGGTGCCCAGGATTTCGACCTGGTGCTTCGGGTCAGCGAAAACGCGCGAAAAATCCATCATATCCCGCGATGCCTGTACTTTTGGAGAGCGTCGGACACGTCCTCCAGCGCGGATCCCGAAAAAAAAGCACACGCCGACGCACCGGGAAAGGCTGCGCTGGAAAACACGTTGAAAAGACGCGGGATCCAAGGAAAGGTCCTGAAAGGAAACCAGCGCTTTTTTTACCGGGTTCTGCGCAAAATCGAACACCGGCCCCTGGTGAGCATCCTCATTCCGTTTCGGGACAGCGCCGATCACCTGGGACGCTGCCTGGAGGCCGTGCTCCAAAAGACCCGGTACGAACCCTTCGAGGTCATCGGGATCAACAATGGAAGTCGAAGGGAAGAAACCCTGGCGCTGATGGAGCGGTTTGCATCGGAAGATCCCCGGGTTCGGTTCGTGGATTGGGATATTGATTTCAATTATTCCCGGCTCAACAATGCCGGTGTGTCCATGGCCTCCGGCGAACACATTATCCTCATGAACGACGACGTGGAGGTCATGAATTTCGACTGGATCGAAGCGCTCCTGGAGCATTCCCAGCGGGACGAGGTGGGGGCGGTGGGTGGAAAGCTCTACTATCCGGACGGTTCCATCCAGCACGCGGGGATCGTTCTGGGGATCAAGGGGTTTGCCGGACACCCGCACCGCGGAGTTGCCGGAGACAGCCAGGGGTATTACAACCGCCTCATGTGCATCCAAAACGTCTCCGCCGTGACAGGCGCCCTCATGATGGTCAAAAAACGGCTGTACCAGGAGGCCGGCGGGCTGGACGAGAAGAATCTGTCCATTGCCTTAAACGATGTTGACTTTTGCATCAAGCTTATGACAAAAGGACGTTTCAATGTCTGGACCCCGTTCTGCCAGGCGATCCACCACGAATCGGCCTCCCGGGGCTACGAAGCCGATCCTGAAAAAGAGATGAGATTCATAAAAGAAATCAGTTATTTTCAGACAAAATGGAAAGTATTGCTTGAAAAAGGTGACCCCTTCTACAATCCAAATCTCACCCTGGAAAAAGAAGACGTTTCGCCAAAGATATCCGTCCTTTAAATCCCGCCCGGGTAAATCCGGAACCCCTCGCCTTTTTTAAGACGCAATTCCAGAAACGGACAGGAGACGCATTTGATGGATTCCGATTCTTATGACGTGTGCATCCTGGGAGGGCTCGGCCACGTGGGGCTTCCCCTGGGAATTTCCCTGGCCCATGCGGGGAAACGGGTGGTGCTGTACGATATCAACGAGGCCGCGGCCCGAAAAGTGGCACAGGGCCGAATGCCTTTTCTGGAAAACGGGGCCGAGGAAATCCTCAAGACCGTGATGGGGAAGACCCTTTTTGTTTCCAGTGAAAAGGATTCCATCGCCAGGAGCCACTATATTATCATCGTCATCGGGACGCCCGTGGATGAGCACCTGAATCCCAAATTCACCATCTTCAAGCGCCTCTTCGACGACATCGTGGATTCCATCCGGGACGACCATCACATCATTCTGCGCAGCACCGTCTACCCGGGCTCCACGGAAAAGATCAAGGCGTACCTGGAATCCAAGGGCAAAAAGACCCGGGTGTCCTTTTGCCCGGAGCGCATCTCCCAGGGAAACGCCATGGAAGAACTCAAGAGCCTTCCCCAGATCATCTCATCCTTTGATGAAAAGGGCCTGGAGGAGGCCGGGGCCTTGTTTTCGCTGCTGACCCCGGAGATCCTGGTCTTAACCCCCATCGAAGCCGAGTTCGCCAAGCTTTTCACCAATGTGTGGCGCTACATCCAGTTTGCCATTTCCAACCAGTTCTACCAGATCGCCACCCATTACGGCATTGATTTTTACCGGATCTACGACGCCGTCACCCATAATTACCCCCGGGCCAAAAGCTTTCCCCGGGCAGGCTTTGCGGCAGGGCCCTGCCTTTTCAAGGACACCATGCAGATCGCGGCGTTCACCAACAACAACTTCTTTCTGGGACACGCCGCCATGCTCATCAACGAGGGGCTCCCCAATTTCATCGTCCAAAAGCTCAAGGAAAAATACGACCTGAGAAACAAAACCGTAGGGATTTTGGGCATGGCATTTAAGGCCGACAACGACGACAAACGGGAATCTTTGTCCTACAAGCTGAAAAAAATCCTCGAGATCGAAGCCAAAAACGTGCTCTGCTCGGACGTCTATATCCGGGAAGAGGGTTTTGTTTCGGACCGGGAGCTGGTTTCGCAATCCGACATCGTGGTCCTCGGCGCGCCCCACAGGGCGTATGCGCCGATTCAGTTCAAAACCGACCAGACGGTGGTGGATATCTGGAACTACTTTGGAAAAGGAGGGCTTTTCTGAAATGAACATCCTGGTTACGGGATCCGCCGGATTCATCGCCGGGTACCTGGTGGAGGAACTGCTCACCCGGGGGCACCAGGTCGTCGGTATCGACAATTTCTCCAAGTACGGAAAATCGAAAAAAAGCTATGACCGCCATCCCCACTACCGGTTCGTTGAAGGGGATGCAAAGGACACGGAACTCATGAAAACCCTGATGGCCGACTGCGATCAGGTGGTGGCCGGCGCGGCGGTCATCGGCGGGATCTCGTTATTCCATGAATACGCATACGATCTTTTGGCGGAAAACGAACGGATCACCGCCTCCACCTTTGACGCCGCCATCTGGGCCTTCAAGAAAAAGCGGCTCAAAAGAATCAATGTCATGTCCTCTTCCATGGTGTTTGAAAGCGCGTCGGTGTATCCCACCCCCGAAGGGGAACAGCTCCGGTGTCCGCCGCCCCTTTCCACCTACGGATTTCAGAAACTGGCCTGCGAATACTTCGCCAAAGGGGCGTGGGAACAATACAGGCTCCCCTATACCATTATCCGGCCCTTCAACTGTATCGGCATCGGGGAAAAGCGGGCCCTTTGCGACAAGGAAATTTTATCCGGGAACGTGAAGCTGGCCATGAGCCACGTGGTCCCCGATCTGGCGCAAAAGGTACTCAAGGGACAGGACCCCCTGCATATCTTGGGCAGTGGAAACCAGGTGCGGCACTATACCTACGGCGGGGACCTGGCCGCCGGCATCCGGATGTGCATCGAAAGCGAAAAAGCGGTGAACGAGGATTTCAATCTCTCCACGCCGGTTTCCACCACGGTCCTGGAACTGGCCGAGGCCATATGGAAAAAAATTCACAACGACAAACCCTTTTCGTATGTCAGCGATCCGCCCTTCCAATACGATGTGCAAAAAAGGGTCCCGGACGTCACAAAGGCCAGAGAAATTTTAGGCTTCGAGGCGAAAACCTCGCTGGAGGACGCCCTGGACGAGATTATCCCCTGGATTCAGGAGCAGATTGAAATCGGCGGAATTTAAACCAGATGGCTTCGTAAAAAGCCCGTCTACTGTGTTGCGCAGCATCCTTCGTCATTGCGACGTACTTGGAAGTACGCCTCATTCCTCAGGACTTGCGCGCCTTGCATATGGAGCTTTTTCCTTTGCCATCCCGATGTTGGCTTCACGGGTCCATCAAAACCCGTGATGGTGAACCCATTGTCAGAAAATCTGTTGTTGCACATCGTCATCCCCGTGTACAACGAGGCGGAAAATATCCTGGATACCCTGGATGCCATCGATGCGCATGTCCGGACCCCGGTGCGGGTTTACATCGTCTACGATTTTGATGCGGATACGACCGTGCCCGTCATCCGGGAGCGGATGAAGACCGACGGCCGGATCCATCCCGTGAAAAACCGTTATGGCCGGGGGGCATTGAACGCCATCAAGACCGGTTTTAACGCGGTCCCGGAAGGGATCGTCCTGGTGATGATGGCGGATTTATCCGATGGATTGACCCGGGTGGACGAGATGGTCTCACGGATGCACCAGGGATACGACCTTGTCTGCGGTTCCCGCTACATGAAAGGGGGCCGGCAGATCGGCGGACCGCGGTTGAAAAAAATTATGTCCCGGATCGCCGGAGTTTCCCTGCACTACCTGATCGGCATCCCGACCCATGACGTCACCAACAGTTTCAAGATGTATTCGAAAACGCTCCTGGATGACATCCGCATCGAAAGCACCGGCGGGTTCGAACTGGGCATGGAAATCGCCGTCAAGGCGTACCTGAACGGATACCGGATCACGGAGGTCCCCGCCACGTGGACCGACCGGACATCCGGTGAATCCCGCTTCCGGTTGGCCCGGTGGCTTCCGAAATACCTTTACTGGTACGCATTCGCCGTCTTCCATCAATGGCGCTCCCGACTTTTTGCCGGATCTGACGCCGCCTCTTCTTCAGCTCGGACATGATTTTCATCGACACCCATGCCCACCTTTACACCTGTTTTCCCACGGATCTCTTTTTGCACCGGAGCCTGCAGAATTTTCAGAAAGCGGCAGGACTTTTCGGTAACAGCTCCTGGCAGGCCGTCCTTTTTCTCCTGGATGCCCCCGGCACCCGGGCCTTTCCGGGAAAGAGGGACGAAGGGCACGGGAAAGGCTGGAGATTTATTAAAACTCGGGAAGAAGCGTCCGTGAAGGCGGAATCCGATTCCGGTTTCCCTTTATTCCTTATCACCGGCAAGCAGGTGGTTTCCAAAGAAGGGCTCGAGGTTCTCGCCCTGGGATGCCGGGAGGCGATTCCTGGGGATTTGTTGCTGGAAGAACTGATCGGATGGATCGACGCGGTCGGTGGAATCCCCGGCGCTGCCTGGGGATTCGGTAAATGGACGGGCCGCAGGGGCCGTCTTTTATCGGAAATGCTTTCCCGCAGTTTGCCGCGAAGATTTTTTTTGGGAGAAAACGGCGGAAGGCCGACGATTTTTCCCAAACCGCTTCCCATAAAAAAAGCCGAAGAAAACGGGATTCCGGTCTTTCGGGGAAGCGATCCGCTTCCGCTTCCTTCCGAAGTGTGTAAACCGGGCGGCTTCGGGTTTATGATTCGAGAGACGCTGGATCCCTTTCAACCCTTTTCCCATCTCCGGGAACTGCTTTTCCGACAAAATGCGCAGAAGGTCACTTACGGAAAGGCCGCAGGCCTCGTTTCCTGTCTGAAAAATCAGGTGAAATTGACGGTTCGAAAAGGAAAATCGAGTTGACCGGAACGCTTTTGCCACCTGCTGTCTTTTCGCCGGGACCGCAGGAAGCTGGCTAAAAAACAGGTCGTTTCCTTTCCGGGAATCCCCCCTCCGGAGTGGGAGGTTGCCACCTCTTTTTGAAAAAAGGATTGCCGTGAGTACAAATCCCAAGGAAAAAATTGTTGTGCTCGGCGCCGGTATCTCCGGGTTGAGCGTGGCATGGCTGTTATCAAAACAGGGTCTCACACCACAGATCTTCGAGGCCACGGATCGTATCGGGGGCCTTTCCCGGACCTTTGAATGGCATGGGATTCCCTGTGACATCGCCCCACATCGCCTGCATACGAACAATGAAACCATACTCGGGCTGTTGAATGGGCTCCTTCCATTGAGGGAACACCGGCGAAACAGCCGCATTTTAATGGCAGGCAAAAGAATCCTCGATCCCATCAATCCCATCGAGCTGTGCCTGCGGTTTCCACCCGACGTCAGCATACGGCTTGTCACGGGATTTATCAATAAACCGAAGTTGAATCCCTCCTCCTTCAAAAGTCTGGCTTTGAGCCGCTACGGTAAAGGGCTCTATGACTTTTTCTTCGAACCCTACACCCGGAAAATGTTCGGTGTGCCCCCGGAATGCATTTCAGTAACCTGGGGCCGGGAAAAACTGCGGGCATCCGGTCTCTTCGATGTTCTCAAGCGGAACTCAAAGACCTTTTTTCGGACCTTTTTTTATCCGGAAACAGGCGGGTACGGTGCCATCGCCCAAGCCATGCAAAAAGAGATCAAGGGGGAAATCCATTTCGAAACACAGGTGGTGGGATTCAACAGGGACGGCCGCCGGATTGAATCCGTGGACATCAAGCAGGGAAGCCGGGCTCTAACGGTGGAATGCGACCGGGTCTTTTCCACGCTCCCCGCCACGGTGCTGGCGGGCATGTTGGGCGAAACCCTGAATCTGCGGTTCCGGAAAATCCATCTGGTGTACCTGCATGTCCGGAAAGAACGAGTCATGCCGTATCATTGGGTGTATTTCGGCGACGGCGACGTGGTCATCAACCGAATGGCGGAATTCAAGAATTTCCACCCGGGCGAGGGCCCCGAAGGGTCCACGGTCTTGTGTGCCGAGGTCACCGCCGACACGCAGACACCTGTGGAAGATGTGTTGGAAGCCCTTCGCCGATATCGTTTGGTTCGAGAAGAAGAAATCGATGACATCCTGGTACTCAAGGAAAGCTATGCCTATCCCGTCTACGACAAGGGATTCGAAGAAGAAAAAGCAAAAGCCGACACATTCTTTTCCCGTTACATCAATTTGCATCGGGTGGGGCGAAACGCCGAATTTCGACATATCGAACTGGATGAAGACCTGGAATCGGCGCTTGGGATCGTCCAGGATATCTATGGGCGGATCACCTGAACGATGAAGCGGGATCTGAAAAGGCTTTCCGAGGAAACCTTCGACCTGCTGGTGATCGGAGGGGGCATCCAGGGTGCTGCGGTGGCATACGAAGCGACTCGATACGGTCTTGCCGTCGCCCTCATCGAACAAAAAGACTTCGCCTCGGCCACCTCCGCCAACAGCCTGAAGATCATTCACGGGGGAATTCGATACTTTCAGCAGGCGGATCTCCCCCGCATCCGTGAATCCGTCCGCGCCCGACGGGAGATGATGGCCCTTGTCGGGGATGTCATCCAGCCCTTG
>Ga0068712_1000888_pt1 | contig 49696 bp, 35 predicted proteins | sample MTBAKSrepl1MetaG_FD_62987 | JGI IMG/M metagenome (GOLD analysis project Ga0068712, IMG submission 62987) | Enrichment culture microbial communities from Arthur Kill intertidal strait, New Jersey, USA, that are MTBE-degrading - MTBE-AKS1... | ecosystem: Environmental > Aquatic > Marine >... | reverse complement strand
ACCGCTTAAACCGAAAACCCTTGACAGCGAACGAAGTGAATTGCATGCTTGAACCTAATCAGATCATCCCCTGTAGTGTAATAGATCCTTGACTTGAGTCATTGTTTCAGAAACGCGCCGCCTTTACGACCATCCACCACACCTGATCACGGGGAGTTCCTTGTTTAAATGACACCGTAAACCCAATACAAATCTCCTTGGTTGTTTAAACTTGGACATGATTTGTCCTCACACGCGAACGCAAATACAGTTCCGCTGACCAGCAGAACAAAAATCACCGCCATCGTCAAGCAGAACAACTTTTTCATTTTCCAGTCTCCAAACACCTCTAAACGACACTTACAGGAGCTTATGAACCACAGGCCTCTCTCCGGGTTACAGTTTCCGACTCCTATGTCTGATCTCTGCCCAGTGGGGCTCGATGGCCCTTCTACGACATCCGACTCCGCCGACGCCGCAGCCCAAACCCGATCAGCCCAACCAGCCCAGAACCCATGAGCAATGCGCTGGGGGGGATGGGGACATTATTGTTAACGTCACCACTAAGCACGGATGTGCTGTAAATGTCACCATTAGCTTGCTCTATACCCATCCATGAGAGATTTAATGAGCCTGACCATCCAGTTGTAGAGACGCTATTCAGTCCTAACAAGTCCAACAAATACTCGCTCTTTTCATCGATGATCCCTGCCCAAACTATCTGGAACGTTCCACTGGCAACACTCTCCAATGCTCCGTCATTGATATATCCAGACATTAAAAGTTGATTATTGGAGTCCTTGATACTTATTGTTCCAGAAGCAAAAGTCATGTCTGTGTTTACGGATATGTCAAAGGTTAAATAAGCTTCAAGGTCAACAGTTACGTTTGTAGATTTAAGCCAGACTTTGTCTACATCGATCGTGCGCCCTTCAATGGTCCCATTTGAAGAATAATACCTAATAGAGCCCGTATAGTCATTTGACGATGGATCGATAATAAAATCAATCGTGTAAGCCATCGCAGGGGCTGAAAAGGCCACGATGCACGCTACCAACAGAAACAGGATCACTCCCAAAAAACCGCTTTTTCTTTTCATAGCAACATTCCTCCTTTTCCTCTTCATTATTGGTATAGATTATATAGGGATGCAAAAATTTTTCGGAGCACTTCCTACCCTATTTTTTAGGTAACACCCATTTTCCATAAAAATAGCCGGACTGCCTTGTTTCCAGGCAGCCCGGCTATCCTTGATCTCTCAGGACCCGTGGCTTTCCGCCTCCGGATTGCTCCGGATTTGGCCTTTTCTGGATTGTTTTCGTAACCTAAATCAAATTTTCGGTGCTGTAAGGAATGATTTTAGCGAGTAAGAAATGACTATGTTTTCTAATCACTTTTCATCACCACGAATCTGACCCAACTGACGAATCAACAACGCGTTACGCCTAAAAATCATCAAAAATCGATCAGTTAAGATGTTTTCCCATCCCTGAGGGGATCTCTCGCCTCTGTCTTTTTCCAGCATCCCGGAATTCCAGCATTATGTGTTATTCCAGAATCTCTGTCCTTACGCCTCCCCTGCTGTATAATGCTCTAAAAACAGCCCAATTTGGGCCCTCAGGTCTGGGGTGGGCGCTTCAAACGCCACACCGCATTCCCTGTATTCCATGTCTAAGGCAAATGACGGCTGTATTTTGGCTGGCCTGTCATAGGCCAATCGACACTTGATCCTGGGAAGATAAAACCCGTTATTTCCAACAAATAGATCGACATCGATCGGGGCCTTTGCCTCTGATAAGGGTTTCTTGTCTCCGGTAACGGAATAATGAAAACCCAGGCCGGCAAGGCTGGCATCCCTTAGCGATCCGATATGGTGGAAGGTAGGCCTTATGGCGACATATGCGCTTGCCTCTTCTTTGCTTCTATAGCGCTTGCACTGACGTCTTTCCCTCAAATCTTCCATTTGCCTCCCCGTGTCAGACCTAAGTCTGCTGTAAAGCGTTTCATACGGTTTAACCCCGAACCCCACCCATCATGCATCATACGGATTACAATAAGGTCTGGGGAAAACAGCCATCAACACCCAGGCGCGTTATTCGTGATCCCTTAAGTAATTCTAATTATACACGGACCATTTTAAAAAAAAAGGATGATTTTAGTGACTATGAAATGACTATGTTCTCTAATCACTTTTCAAGATTTCGAGCTTCCCGTCAGCGTTCCGATTAGACAGGATTAACTGGATTTTCGGGATTTTATCGTCGATATGTGCAATTTCGAGTCAACATCTCTGTCTTTTTAGCTTCTCTTGAACCGCCGCCTGATCCCCACCAATCCGATCAGACCGGAACCCAGGAGCCATACGGCGCCGGGGATGGGAACAGCAGTTGTCTCTCCATAAAGCTTTAAATGGTCTATCCAGGCACTGCCGTGAAGATCCGTTTGATTATCGACCCGGAGCATTAGTTGCAAAGACTGATTGGTGTTCATGTAGGCTATCTCCGCAGCCCCCAACGTAATCTCATACTGGCCGTCATCAACCTCACCCAAATTGTACCAACTCGCGCCGTTGTCGAAAGAGACCGAGACGTATTCATTAGTAATCTTACCATCAAAAGAATCGTTTGTAAAATCAAATTGATATGTGGCACTACTTATGATCTGACCTGACGAGAAATCCACATCATCTAACAGATCATGCACGTATGTGTAATCTGTGCCCTCCAGCACATACTTTGCGTCAATCAAAAGAGGCCAAGTGCCCCATTTATCCTTCATGTCCTCAAAAGAAGACGCAGCGGCAGAGCCGATAATGCCTAATACCATACCAAATCCCAAAACCATTAGACCAAAAAGCCTTTTCATGTTCATAGACTAATCTCCTTATCCATACCCGACACAAAAAAGCCGGGTCGCCCGTTGTTCCCCGGCAACCCGGCTATCCTTACGCTGTTAGGACCCGTGGCTTTCCGTCCCCCGGTTACCCGGGGTTTGGCTTTTTCTGTACCCTTTGTTGTTTGTTACGAATTCAGCCCTTTTCCATTGATGACAATTCTATGCCTCTGTAGCAATAAGACAAGGCTGATTTTAGTGACTATGAAATGACGATGTCTTTTAGTCATGTTATTTTGTTTATTTGATTAAAATAATATAAATTATGCGATTTTAAAAATCCGGGGTAGGTGCGGCTTTAGCCGCACGACCCGCAGTCCCTGTGCGGCTAAAGCCGCACCTACTGCAACAGCGCTTGAGGCCGATCGTCCTGATTTGCACAAAGCGACTTGCCTCGATTATTGAAATGATACTGAAAATTATTGCCGATGTATTTCACATCCTCGCCGCAGGCGATGGGCTTTTGTCCCTCTCTTCCGGAAAGGGACACATAATCCTGTCAATCCTGTACATCCTGTCTAAGATGCCTTTGCAGTAAACTCCAGCATCCCAGAATCCCAGCATCTCCGCATTGTGGCATCCCAGCTCTATTTTTCGTCTCTTTCTGCCCTTCCAAACCGGTATCTCACCCCCACCAGTCCGATTAGACCGGCCCCCAGGAGCCACGCAGCACTGGGGACAGGCGTTTGCACGGGTTTACTTATTTCCCCAACCAGCTTGAACGCATCCTTGTTCTGCCCAGTCTCCTTTTCCCACCGCTGAATGGTTCCATACCAGTCCCAGTCTCCTGACTTGGTCTGATAAAGGGAAATGTCCATCTTGTAGGCCCATGCGGCATTAGAGGGATATTTTTCATTCAGTGATTTATTGTCAAAGAAAGTGGGTTCTCCCATTTTGTTCAGGGTCAGCCAGCCCGTCGCAGAAAGCGTCCCTTTCGCATTTTTCTTGTCCGTGCTCAAATCCGCCCATTTCTGAGCGCCATCCACCCAGTCAATATTCAAGTCAAAGGAATAGCCCTTTTTGGCCTCGAAAACATCGTTTACGGTGATGGTTGCTGCGGATGCATGGCCTAGCGCACATAGTGAAAAGGCCAACCCGATTAACAGGATACGTTTTTTCATAGATCTTTCCCCCTTGTGATTTTTCCGAGATCAAAGATCAGCGACCAGAGATCAGAGAGCTCCGCCTTTTATTCAAGCAGGATATTCCTGCCCAACCTTGAAGACTCTATTCTGCAAAGGGGATACCAGAAAACGTATCAGAAAAGAATGGGGGCAGAAACATCCGGCAGAGCATGCTGTCGAAATGAGGATTTTTTTAAATATCCTTTATATTCAAATGGATAGAGTGAATATGGGTTATCGGTGGCATGGGTCAAGACACGGGGTCAAAAGCGGTGCCCGAGGCATAGACACGAGAAAGGGGATGGCGTTAATTACAAATGTGTAATTAATATGGTATTCGCGGAGGGTTGAATAACACTTTTTACATCCTCGTAGACGGTGTGCCTATTGTCTGAGATGCGGCGATGTGTTCGCAAAAACCCCTGGGTCCATCTAAGGTTTTATGGTCAGCATCTGGAGGGTCAGCGAGCCTTTGGGCGCCCTGGGGGCCTTGGTCAAAGCGGTTTCCTGAGTTTGTGAAATAAAGGATGAATCCCAGCCGCCTTGAAGTATTAATGATGTTGGTTGGTTAAGGACGATATCCTCAGTGTACGTCCCCCCGGTTATCCTTATTTCCACACCGGAAGTCGCAGCTTCGACCGCCTCTTGAATACTTCCGTAACAGGGTTCCCTGTCACCGCATCCCGACTTACTTACATAGAAGACATCCGGAAACTTTATGCTCAGCATCTGGAGGGTCAGCGACCCTTGCAATACGATTGGGTCCTCAGACAAGATGGTTTCCTGGTCTTGGGAAATAAAAGATGAGTCCCATCCGCCTTGAAGCGTTAATGATTTGGGCTCGTTGAGCACGATATCCTCAAAGTAAACACCGCCGGCTATCTTTATCAAGGCCCCTGAGCCGGCGGCATCGACAGCCTCCTGGATACTGGCGTAACAGGGGGTATGGGTACCGCACGACCCCTTTTTGCTAACGTAAAAAATAAAGGCCTCCGGGGTTCTAAAACTGATATCGCTCCCGTAAGCGGTTCCCACGCTGTTGGTGGCATACGCCCTGACATGATAGGTCGTGTTGTGGATCAGGTCGGTGATGGCGCTGATAAAGGTCCCTGTGCCTTCACCGTCCGTCGTCTTGCTGTCGAAGATGGTTGGATTGACAGAGGTGCCCCAGCACACCCCCCGATGGGTCACGGGCGTGCCGCCGTCACCGGTCACATTGCCCCCGCTCGTGGCGGTGGTATCGCTGATCGCGGTAACCGGAGCCGTTGTGACCGTCGGGATCAACGTCGTGTCCAGTGTAGTAAACGTAGTATCACTCCCATATGCCGTCCCCGCGCTGTTGGTCGCATACGCCCTGACATGATACGGCGTCTTGGGACTCAGACCGGTGATGGCGCTGGTAAAGGTCCCTGTGCCTTCGCCGTCTGTCGTCTTGCTGTCGGAGATGGTTGGATTGACAGAGGTGCCCCAGCAGACCCCCCGATGGGTCACGGGCGCGCCGCCGTCACTGGTCACATTGCCCCCGCTCGTGGCGGTGGTATCGCTGATCGCGGTAACAGCCGTGGTCGCAACCGTAGGTGTCGTGACGGTGCTTTCGGTGTAGTGAAGGATGGTGCCATTTGTACCTACGGCAAAGACATTGTTTGAGGAGCTGCCCCACACTCCCTCAAGCTGTTCTTCCGTGCCCGAACTCATTGAACTCCACGCACTGCCGTTATAGTGAAGGATGGTGCCCGCTTGGCCCACTGCAAAGACATCCGATTCGGAACTGCCCCACACGGCAAAGAGAAAGCGGGTCGTCCCCGAGCTCATTGAACCCCATGAGCTGCCGTCATATCGGAGGATCGTGCCGTTTTCTCCCACGGCAAAGACATTATTGGCAGAGCTGCCCCACACGCCCCAGAGATACTTAGTCGTCCCCGAGCTCATTGAACCCCATGAGCTGCCGTCATATCGGAGGATCGTGCCGTTTTCTCCCACGGCAAAGACATTATTGGCAGAGCTGCCCCAGACGCCTTCGAGCGAAGCGCCCGTAGGTGTATTTTGACTCCACGAACTCCCGTCATAGTGCCAGATGATACCCATGTCCCCTACCACAAAGATATGGGGCGCACGGGTCCATATGGCGTGGATCTCACTGGTCACATCGGCAGCCCCTTTGCTCCACGCGCTGCCGTTATAGTGGAGGATGCCTCCGTACCACTCTCCTTGAGACCAATCATAGTAGTATTCTACCGCGTAGACATCGTCAGCAGTATTGCCGCACACATCTTCAATATCACCGGTCGCAGGAGAAGTCATTGCCCCCCAGGAACTACCGTTGTAGCGGAGAATGGTGCCCCCCATCCCCACGGCAAAAACATTGCCGGCCGAACTGCCCCACACGCCCAGGAGAAAGTTGTCGGTGCCCGAGACCATACCGGTCCACGTGCCCCCGGCAGCGTCTGCCGGGGCCTTATTCTCTGAATCCACTTCAAGGTCGAATGGCGGCGACTCCGATGCGGATGTTGCACCGGCCAACACGGTTAGCAGGAGGCAGACGACGATCAAGGTTCTTTTCATGGAAATGCTCCTTTGGATCGGAGGAAACAGGCCGTTTCAGAATACGCCATAACGTCCTGAAAAGAAAGACTGCGAATGTGAGGATGCGATCAAATAATAGCGCATTCGGGGATTGATTGCCATAAGAAATTAGTGGTTCCTGGTTGCTGGATACTCGATGCTCGATACTGGATGGTGAAATGCGGACCCCGTTTGAATACGCTGCCCTGTGCTACGGAATTCAACGGGGTGAAGATACTGGATGCTCGTAGTTCCTGGCTCCCTGCTCTGCGTGAGAATGGCAAAATAATTAGGGGCAAAATGATGGATAAATGCTGGGATGCTGAAATGCTGGGATGATTTCTTGTAAGCGTTCACAGGTTTCGGGTTTCGGGTTCCAGGTTGAGAGCAAAAGCAACAACAGCGACCTGATTCGAACCTGGCGCAGGATTTGTTTGGCAATGAGCGCCCATTCGAGAGCCTATTGCGTGGTTGGAAGCGACGAATGCGGGCTGGCTGATGGTATATCGATCTTCAGACAGGGATGGCAGGAAGCGAGAAACAACCCTAAACCCCTGAACCTCTGAACCCGTGAACGGTTACGATTTCTTAAGGGCAAGGATGGGTGGATGAAGGTGGTTTTTGTCTGGAACAGTTGCGTATTCGTGCTTTGAATTTGTTTCGGATTTAGAGTTTCGATATTCGAATTTGGTTGCGGCGGGGAGGATGGAGGAGTTGGAAAGGGTCGGAAGTTGAAGCCAGAGCTGGGCTCTGACTTCTCACGTCCGACCTATAGGTTCAAGTATTACCAGACTTCTACGGACACGGTATCCGTCCAGGTACCGTCTAAGTTGCCGTCGCTGTTATTGTCGATGGCAAAGGTGAAGGTGTAATTCCCTACCGGGAGTTTGTTGCTGAATGCCTTTGTGGAGATTCCATTGGCAACGGAAATCTGCGCATAGGGCGTTGGTTGATCGTACCAGCCGAACCCTTCCACGTAATAGAAGCGTCCATCCGGAGCATCGGCAATCAGCCACAAATCAACGCTTTGGGTCCCCAAATCGATCGGGTCTACGCTGATGTTTATGGAGACCGGTTGACGCCTGAATACCCGCACCGAGCCCTCTAATTTGCTGGCGGTTATCTTGAGCGTGGGACTGTCACCCGATGTCGTTGGGTTGACAATCACAACACAATTGTCCTGGGAGGCAAGACCTGCGGTATCTGTAACCGTGAGCTGAAAGGTGAGGGTTTGGCTTTGAGTCACCGCAGGTGCGGTAAATGTGGGTGTTAATGCCGTGGGGTCTGAAAAGGATACCGCAGCGCCGCCAATCTGGGTCCACCGGACCGCGGCGATACCGTCATCCGGATCCGCGGAGCGTGAGCCGTCCAGTCTGACCGAATCGCCGCCATTAACGGTCTGATCCTGCCCGGCATCTGCAGTGGGGGCCGCATTCAGCCGCGTCACATTGACCACACAGGTGTCCCTGGTGATGAGGCCTCCCAGGTCTTGGACGGCCAGCTCGAAGATGAGTGAGGCCCCTTCAGATGCCAGATCAGGCGCGATAAAGGAGGTGACCAGCTGCGTGGGATCCTCGATGGTCACCTCAGGTCCGCTGATCTGGGCCCAGTAAACATTCGAGATGCCGTCATCCGGATCTGAAGAAGCGGCGCCATCCAGAGCCACTTCATTCCCCTCTGCCACTGTCTGATCCGCGCCGGCATTGGCGGTGGGCGGCATGTTGTCCCTTGAAACATTGACCACACAGTAGTCTTCCGCGGTGAGACCCAGGTCATCCGTAACCGTCAGTCGGAATACGAGGGATCGATCATCTGCCCCCGGGTTGGGCGCGGTGAAGCTTGCCTGGGCCGATGTGGGATGGGTGATATCCACATTAACGGACCCGCCGGTCTGCTCCCAGAAATAGGAGAGTGCCCTTCCCTCAGGATCCGACGAGTTGATGCCGCTCAGGGTTACAAATGCCCCCTCATCTGCGGTCTGGTCCGGACCGGCATCGGCCGTTGGGATCTGGTTCACCGCCTCAAACACCACCTCTTTTGAATAGTCGCTTTCATTTCCGTTGACATCGTAGGCCGTGGCCACAAAGTGGACGGGTTGGCCTTCGGCAATGCCGCTAACCGTATAGGTTATTTGATTGCCCACATCAATGGTGTAGGTATAATTGCCGGTTTGGAAACCGTAGTAGATCTTGTATCCGGCCAGATCGGTCTCCGTGTTGGGATCCCACGACAAGGTCACGTCGGCTGCATGGGCGATGGGGATGAATTGCGCAAGGATGAGGCTTAGAATGACCCAGGAAAGACATGCGGCGCGGCGAAGGACTGAATTGTGGAAGAAAGCATAAGCTCGGTGTTTCATACTGCACCTCCTAAGAAAGACTGCGTACCCCGCGCGAAAGGCAGCATCCTTAATGAGGCGCTTCCTTCGCTCGGCAACCCTGCTGCCGTATTCCGGTGTCCCGGAACGTAGGCCAGTGGCTTTGCGTCCCACCCTTTCGGGTGGTTTGCCCTTTACAAGCGAAAAATTTGAATTTCAAAATGGTTCGTTTTGGAATTATGCAATAAAGGTGCCAACCCAAAGCAACCTTCCCAGGCCAGCAACAAGTGGCCTCTGGGCGTCATGAGGCGGGCGCGAATGAGGCCTCATTAGACCCTATTGTTTCCAACTTCTCTGCAATTTGCGGGCAAGTTGGAAATCCCAAATCCGAAGCACGAAATCCCTGGCTCAGACCTGGTCGGTCGACGCTTTTCTGCAGAAATGGAGACTACCTGCAGCGATTGTCCGTTGGCAAGGGGGTGCCAGGTCGAGACAGGGCGGGCCGAAACAATATTCAATGACCCAAATTCAAATGACCCAAAGCACAGCCGCGACGCCTTTCTGTTTTGAGAATTGGAGCACTGGTATTTTGGATTTGTTTCGAAACTGGCGACCCGCGTACCGAAGGGGGTGGGAAATCCGAAGGACAATTTCGAATTTTGCCATTCGAATTTGGTTGCGGCCGTCAGGTCGCATTGGGAATAGGAATTACATGAATGTAATTACGCTGGAGAGGTTGGGAATAATGGATTGCTTATGGGTAAGGGTACCGGGATCAGCCCTGACGTCTGACCTCCTATTTCAGCCCTTTCCGCTCGGCAACACCCTTTGACATGGTTTTTGCATGGACACAATCCAAGTGCATCCTGTCCCATTGGGGCAACCACTGCCTGTTGAAGCATCGGAGTGCATGAACGACCGGTCTCATCAGGCTGTTATGACGCCATAACGGGGAATGGCATTGGAAAGAAAAAGGGGATTTTCATACGAACTGGGAGACAAGGGGAAGATGGGCGCCGTCTCCTTAACCATACCGTTCATGCTGCTGTCCACAAGGGTTGTATTTGAAACCGAGATCGAAAAGCGCTACCTCACCCCTTTCGGCATTGTGGATCTCATCTTTCGGTCAAGAGGGGTGGGGGAGAAGCAAAAATCTCATCTGGTTGTTGAAGCGGGCGGCGATGATGAAGATTGCGTCTCGTGCGACGCCCATATTGAGACGCCGGCCACCAGCCTCCTTAGCGTGGTCTGGGACATGGCCAAAGGTCATCTGACCGAGGGCATTCGATCGGCTTTAAATGAGGTGAGCATCGACATCAAGGGGTATGAGATGGATCTGAAGGCCCCCTGGTGGAACCGTTTTTTGGGTGAATGGGAGACGCTTACTGAAAATCGACCGACGGCAAACGGGCCCCCCTAACTGGAAGGAAGCTCATCTATTTTTTCTCCACCGGGGATGGGTGATGCCAAGCTTTTCAATCTTGTAATTGAGGGTCCGGGGGGTGATGCCCAATAACTCGGCTGCCTCCTTTTGCACCCACAGACATTCCTCCAGGGTCTTCACGATCATCTCTTTTTCGTGGTCTTTGATGGAATACGTAGGACGGGGAGCGGGCGATTCGGGTTCGGATCGCCCATGCACAGGTGCCGGCAATGTGGTATTCTCCACCTGAATAATCCCTGATTCTTCAAGGATACCAGCTCGTTCAATCACATTTGCAAGCTGGCGGATATTTCCCGGCCACTCATAACGCCGAAAGGCATCCAGTGCCTGGGGCGAAAAACCTTCAATCCTTTTTTTCAGATTGCGGCAGGTCTTTTCCAAGAGAAAATGGGTCAGCGGCTCGACACATTCCGATCGTTCTCTCAGGGGAGGGAGGTGCACCCTGAGAATATTGATGCGATAGTAAAGATCCTCTCTGAATTTCCGTTCCCGGACCTGCTGTTCAGGGTCCCTGTTTGTGGCGCAGATGATCCGAACATCCGAGTGTATGGTCTTGTTGCCGCCCACACGCTCAAATGATTTATCTTCCAATACCCTTAACAGCTTGGCCTGCAGGTCCTGGGTCATTTCCCCAATTTCATCTAAAAAAACCGTCCCCCCGTCCGCTTGCTCCAGCCTCCCCATACGGCTTTTGTTTGCGCCTGTAAAGGCCCCTTTCTCATGACCGAAAAGCTCGCTCTCCAGGAGGGCTTCGGGAATGTTGGCGCAATTGATCTTGATGAAAGGCCGCTTCTTTCTGCGGCTGTTAAAATGAACGGCCCCTGACAGAAAGCTTTTTCCGGTTCCTGTTTCCCCTGTGAGCAGGATGGTGGAATCCGTCTGAGAGAATTTTTTGAGCATGCCGATGGTCTTTTTCATGGCAGGGCTACTGGCGATGATCGCGTCAAAATCGTAAATAATGTCCTGCTCTCTTCTCAGGTAATCGATCTCGCTTTTCAGTTGTTTGCTTTCCAGAACCCGTTCTATGGAAAGAAGGAGCTTTTCTTTCTGAAACGGCTTGACGATAAAATCAAAGGCCCCTTCTCTGATCACCTCTACAATCAGGCTCGCCTTTTCCACCTCGCTGATGGCAATGACAGGCGTAAAAGGGCTAAGGCGTTTGATTTCCTGTAACAATTTCAGGTTGTTTTGCTTTTGACGCGGGTTGAGGCTGAGGAGAATCACCTGGTATTCTTTATCCTTTAAGAGGGAGGGGACATCTCCGTCGGGAGGGCAGCAGTCGAGGGTGTACAGGGGTTCGACCGCCCTCTTTATATTCTCCTGTTCTTCCGAATTGTGTTCTATGAGTAGGATCTTCGCCATATTGTTCTCACACAGGCCGCGGCCACAACCCAGTCAGTGTCCAAGTTTCGGGCTTCAGGTGTCAAGGACTGAATCCTAAATTGTGCCTGAACGAAAACCCTGTTCCGGCACTATTGCGAATTGAGGAATTGTGAATTCCAAATTGATGGAATATAATTAAAATTAATAAAACCAATTTTTCTATTCCACTCGTTTTGAATTTCCGGGTTTTCGTTTAGACACCAAATTAGGAGAAGGGCCTAAAAAATGCCTATTATTATCAAAACATACAAAATTATACACTTGATGGGAGATATGGTCAAATAATTTCTGAAAACATAGCTGGTAAATGGTCGCATGGGGGCAGGGCCTTTTTCGAATCCAGGGCTCTTGGCCTACTGTTCCAGGATGCCTGCCTCTCTCAGGATGTTATCCAGGGTTGTCTCCTGATCTTTGTCAAGGGTACGCAACGGGGGACGCACCGGGCCGCCGTACATGCCGATTCGATCTAACGCGGCCTTTAATCCGGCGATACCGAACCTGCTAGTGACCGCAGCATTGGCCGTAATCAGGCGCAGTTGGGTATTCCGTGCATGTCTCATATCTCCCTTTTGAAAGTCGGCGACAATCCCGGCCAGGGCATGCGGCGCCACGGCCGCGAGGGCCATAACGCCCCCCACCGCGCCGATGCTGAGGGCCGGAAGGAGGAAACTCCCCGAACCAGCCAGTACCTGAAACCCATCGGCGCTGCTGGAAACCACCTCTGCCATTTTCACCACATTGCCGGAACTCTCCTTGAGGCCGATGATCTTAGGGTGATGGGCAAGCTCAATGATCGTCTCTGCACTCAGGTCAATGCCTGTGGATGCCGGGACATTATAGAGGATGATCGGAATCGGCGAATGATCTGCAATGGTCGTGTAATGGCTCACCAATGCGCGGTGATCCATCCTCGCCTTGTAATAGTGGGGCGTCACCGCCATGGCCGCATGTGCCCCGAAACGGGCTGCCTTTTCCGTAAGTTCCACTGTCTCCCAGGTGGCTTCGCACCCGGTGCCGGCAATGAACAGGTGATCAGGGCCGATGACCTGCCCGGCTGTCTTCCAGATCTCCAGTTTTTCTTCTGTCTTAAGCAAAACGGCCTCGCCGTTGGAACCAAGAACGACCGATCCTCTTAAAGGGGTTTTCTGCCATTTTTTCAAATTAAGTGCCAGCTCATCGTGGTCCACCCTCCCCCTGGCATCAAAGGGCGTGGGGATCGGGGGAAAACAGCCTGCAAGTGATATTGGTTTCGTCATGACACGCATCCCTTACACTTTTAGAGGTTCGTTGGGTTGTTTGGGTTCACGATGCCTGGCGTTTGCGGCTGACAAGGGCATGGTGGATGCCGCGCCCTGCAGTCAAAAAGCAGCCGAAATTCGTGGAGTAATCGTCTGATCTTCCATTAGCGTTTCTCAAAGTAATGGCAGTGTATGTGAAGGTCTCCACAGTGTCAAAAGAAATCTGGCTGCAAACAGGTTTTGGTTTTACAAGATTATGCACACGGACGCGGTCATGACATAGTAACCGTCTCATAGTAGTTTTGACATATCGGACTTCGTGTCGCACAAAAACGATCTGGATTCCGGCTTTCGCCGGAATGACGGCGTTAAAGTAATTTGAGACGGGTAATAATAGGCCGAACGCAATCTTCGGTAAAGGTCATTTTCCGATCATGGGCCGGGAATCTAACTGGGCAACAGAGAAGTTCCCGGCCCACGTTTAAGGCCAGCAGTGCCGGATTCAAACCATTTACTCAGGACAGTTCGATGATCATGGCCATTCCCAGCCCGCCGCCCCCGCAGAGGGTGGCAAGACCGTAACGGACATTGCGTCGCCGCATTTCATAGAGCAATGTGGTCAACATACGAACCCCGGTAGCGCCCACCGGGTGCCCCAAGGAGATGCCGCTGCCGTTGACATTGATAATATCCCGTCTGTCTGTCAGCCCAAGGCCTATTTCGCAGGCCAGGTATTGGGCCGCAAAGGCCTCGTTGATTTCAATTAGTCCCATGTCCGCAAGCTTGAGGCCGGTTCTCTGAAGGAGCTTTTGAGTGGCCGGCACAGGACCCCACCCCATATAATCCGGATCCACCCCCACCACGCTGAAGTCCACCACACGGGCCATGGGCGTGGCGCCCAGTTCATCGGCCCTGGACTTTCGCATGATCACCATGGCAGCGGCGGCGTCGTTGATTCCTGAAGCATTGCCGGCCGTAACCGTCCCGCCCTTCTTAAATGTGGGCCTTAATGTGGCAAGTTTTTCGATGGTGGTATCCGGTCTCGGATGTTCATCCGTGTCCACCATAACGGTTTTTCCCTTTCGGCCGGGGAGTTCAATCGGCACGATTTCTTCCTTGAACCGCCCTTCCTTGATGGCGGCGACGGCCTTCATGTGACTCTCATAAGCCAACTGGTCCTGGGCCTCCCGGCTGATGTTGTACTTGTCAGCCAGATTTTCCGCGGTGATCCCCATGGCAGGCCCCACCCCGATGGCTGTGACCCCGTCCCACATCATATCCCGAACCTCCACATTGTTCATACGCGCTCCCCACCGCAGGGCATCGAGGGTGTAGGGAACCGTGCTCATGCTTTCCACTCCCCCGGTCAGAAAGACATCGTTATATCCCAGCCGTATGGCCATGAACCCCTGGGCCACGGCCCACATGGAGGATGTACACACCCGCATGACCGTAAAGGCCGGCACTTCCACCGGCACCCCCGCCTCAATAGCCGTCACCCGTGCGACATTTACCTCGTTCTGAGCACGCTGGTAGCAGCAACCCCAGCCCACATCATCAATCACCGCCGGATCGATTCCGGCCCTTTGAATCGCCTCCTTCATGACCGGAACCCCCAACGGAACGTTCCGGGTCTCCCTGAATTGACCGCCGTAAGTCCCGATTGCACTGCGAACCGCCGACACAATGACCACATCATTTAAATCCATTTGCCGCCTCCTTTTAAGCTTACCATGAAAATGCCTCTTTAATGCATCACACCAATCACATAAATAGCCCAACAATCTGTTTGTATTAAAAGTATAGTAACCGTTCACGGGTTCAAAGGTTCAGGGGTTCAGGATTGTTTCTCGCTTCCTTCCATCCCTGTTTGGAGATCTATGACCCATGAACGTGACCGCATTCGTCGCTGCAAACCACGGAACAGGCCATCGAACGGACGCATATTGCCAAAAAGGTCTTGTGCCAGGTTCGAATCGGGTCGCTGTTGTTTCTTTTGCCCTCATCCTGGAACCTTTGAACGCTTACAAAGTATATTCATAGCCTTTTTACTACAGGTCGAGGTTTTCGAATATGCCTGCAGCCCCCTGTCCGCCGCCAATACACATGGAAACGAGGCTATATCGAGCCTTCCGCCGTTTCATCTCGTGCATCAGCTGAACAGTCAGTTTCCCGCCGGTGCACCCCAACGGGTGACCCAGGGCCACGGCCCCGCCGTTCACATTGACGATTTCCTCATTCAAGTCCAGGCGACGGACACAGGCAAGGGCCTGAGAGGCAAACGCCTCATTCAGCTCAATAAGATCCATATCCTGCACCCTCATCCCGGTTATCTGCATGACCCTCGGAATCGCGTACATGGGCCCTACGCCCATCAAATCCGGCGGGCACCCTGCTGAGGCAAACCCCACATACCTTGCCATGGGGGTCAGCCCCTTTTCCACAGCCTTCTCTTCACTCATCAGGAGCACGGCCGCTGCGCCGTCACTCATCTGAGAGGAATTGCCCGCCGTTACACTCCCTTTGACCTTGAAGGCAGGCTTGAGCGCAGCCATGATTTCAAGGGTGGTCCTTCGAGGACCTTCATCCACGTCAAAGATATTTGTGGTTTCGACCCGCTTTCCCTCTTCGTTGACACGAACGGTCTTTACTTCCAGGGGAACGATTTCCTCCTTGAACCTGCCTGCTTCGATGGCTGCCAACGCCCGCTGGTTGCTTCGAAGTCCAAATGCGTCCTGATCTTCACGGCTGACACCAAATTTGTCGGCTACATTTTCAGCTGTCATGCCCATGCTGATGTACATCTCTGGATACTCTGCAACGATTTTGGAATTCAAAGATACCTGAAACCCCATCATGGGCACCTGGCTCATAGACTCTACACCCCCGGCAACGACCATATCACACATGCCCATGGCAATCTGCTGTGCCCCGATGGCAATGGCCTGAAGCCCGGAGGCGCAGAGACGGTTTACCGTCTGGCCCGGAACCGTATCGGGAAACCCGGCCAGGAGAGGCGCAACCCTGCCTATGTTGAAACTCTGACTGCTTTCCGGGAAGGCGCAACCCAGAATCACATCATCGATTTCCCCCTTTTCCACGCCGGGCGCCCTTTCCACGGCTTCTTTGACTGCGGTTGCGGCCATGTCGTCAGGTCTCGTATTTGCCAGAGTCCCTCGACCGGCCCGTCCCACTGCGGTCCGAGCGCCGGAAACGATCACTACGGTTTTCATCATTTGATCTCTCCTTAGTTGCGTAAAGGCTTTCCAGTTTTAAGCATGTGTTTTATACGGGCGATGGTCTTTTCTTCGCCGCAAAGGGATAGAAACACCTCTCTTTCAAGGTCCAGGATATACTGCTCATCCACCCATTGAGGTGCGGACAGGGGACCCCCCGAAAGGATGTACGCCAGCTTTTGCCCGATATGTTTGTCGTGTTCGGAGATATGTCCCGACCAGACCATGGACGTCGCCCCCTGCATGAGGAACGCTATCCCGCGCGCTCCCAGGGCATAAGCCGATCTGGTTTGGGCAGGCGGCGCATACCCTGCCGCAGACATGGCCATGACTTCCCGCTTGGCCTCATTCAGGAGGTGATCTACGTTCATCACCAGCGGATCACTCTCCTTGAGGAAACCGAGTTCCCTTGCCTGGAACGCGCTGGCGCTGACCTTGGCCATGCCCACGGTCTCGAAAACCTTCATAAGAAAGGGCAGCGGATCGGTATTCGCCGTCTTCATGGCGGGGCTGATTACCCTCTGGATCATCTGGGAGCAGCCGCCCGCTGCCGGCACCAGGCCCACGCCTACCTCCACCAGCCCCATGTAGGACTCCGCCGAGGCGCATATTCGATCCGCGGCCATGGCTACCTCCACGCCGCCCCCCAAGGTCATGCCGAAGGGCGCGGCTACCACGGGCCAGGGGGAGTAACGCAATCGAAGCATTCGATCCTGCCCCTTCTTGAGGGCGGTGTCGATATAGTCCCACTGCTTGTTCTCCGCTGCCATGAGGACCCCGAAGATATTGGCTCCCACGCAAAAATTTTTCCCCTGATTCCCGATAACCAGCCCCGCATATCCCTTTTTCAGTTCTTCCAGGGCCTCGTCGAAAATGGCAAGAATATTCGGATCCAGGGAATTCATCTTGGAGTGGAATTCCACGCAAAGCACCCCGTCACCTAGATCGATCAGAGAGGCGCTCGGATTTTCCTTGAGCGCGCCCCTTTCGGCCTTTCGGTCCTTTAGTATCAGGATATGGGCATCCACGGGAACCTCGATGTAGGACCGCGTTGCGGGTTCCCAACACTGAAGTGCAGCTCCCTGTTTCCTGTAGAAGGATTCGCCTCCCGCTTCCAGCATTTCCCTGACCCAGGGCGCCACGGAAAAACCCTCCTTCTCCATGCGGGCCACGGTATCGGCCACCCCCAGGGCATCCCAGATCTCGAACGGCCCCATTTCGTGCATGAACCCTGCCTTCATGGCATCGTCAATCCCGTACAGGCTGTCGGAAATCTCCGGGACCAGGTGGGAACAGTAGGAGAAAGAAAAGGCGGCATCATGCCAGACGAGACTGCTGTACCTGTCCTTCTTCGCCACGAGAAACCGGAACCGTTCACTCATGGGTTTGATCTTCATGGCCTCATCGATGACCGGGATTTCGGGCTGTTGCTGGTCGCGGTAGGTCAATGTCTTGGGATCCAGAACTTGGTAGGCCTTTTTCCCGTCCCCACCCTTGACCTTTTTGTAGAAGCCCTGGCCCGATTTGTTTCCCAGAAACCCCTGCGCCACCATCCTCTCCGTCACATCCTTGATGGGTCCCAGGAGTTGCCCACGAAATGGGTCGTGGGGAATGGCTTCATACAGGTTATTTGAAACGTGCTTACTGATGTCGGCCCCCACCAGATCCATCAGCCTGAAGGTAGCCGTCTTCGGATGACCGATCAGCGGCCCCGTGACGGCATCCACCTCTTCGATGGTATAGTCGTGGGTCAACGCATGGTTGAGGGTGGCCCTTCCCGATACCACGCCCACCCGGTTGGCAATGAAGTTGGGGGTGTCCTTGGCGATAACGGCTGTTTTGCCCAGCCTGCGTTCCCCAAAGCCCTTCATGAATGCCAACAGGTCTGGATCGGTATCCTGTGTAGGGATCAGCTCCAGGAGTTTGAGGTAACGGGCCGGGTTAAAGAAGTGGGTTCCTAAAAAATGGGCCTTGAATTCCTCTGTTCGGCCCTCTGCAATTCGGTGAACGGGTATCCCCGACGTATTGGTGGAAACGATACATCCTTTCCTGCGGGCGTTCTCGATGCGGGCCATTACTTTCTGTTTCACTTCCAGGTTCTCCACCACAACCTCGATGATCCAGTCAGCCTCCCCGGCCCAAGCAAAATGATCCTCCAGGTTTCCAGGGGTGATCAACTCCGTTTTTGTTGGGCTGAAGAGGCTGGGAGGTCTCGACTTTTTCAAAAAGGCCAATCCCTGTTCCACAATGCGATTTCGCACCTTTGGATGATCCAGGGTAAGACCTTTCTTCTCTTCTTCCGGCGTCAACGTGTCGGGGACGATATCCAGCAGGTACACAGGGATACCGGCGTTTGCCAGATGCCCTGCAATTCCCGCCCCCATAATACCGGAACCGATGACCATTGCTTTTTGAATCGTGTAGATCACATTCTTCTCCTTTTAAAATGCCGCTTCCGGAATATCCAGGGCCGAGGTGTCGTTCTGTTTGAAGGACATATGCCGGGAAAATACGTTCACCAGGATGTTCCGGCAGAAATACTGGGCCGACGCCACCTTGCCACGGTAGAAAAAGCCGTCTGAGGAATCGGCGATGACGTCCTTCAGCTTGTCCCTGGCGATTAGCCCCTGCTCCAAAATCATCTGCCCCATGAAGACCTCTGCAAAGCAGTCCAAAAAGCGGGTGGCCGAAAGGGGAATCAATTGAGCCAGTCCCCCCTGAAAGTATTGGGGATAGGTCAGTGCGAACTCTCCAAGCGCCTGGGCCGCCTTGAACAGCAGTTTGAAGTCCCGAGCAAAATCCGGGTCTTCCCGGTGCTCGGCGGTAAACCCCATGACCTCCTGTATCCAATCCTGAAAAACCTTCCCCCCCTCCATGGGGAGTTTTCTGGCAACCAGGTCCATGGCCTGGATATAACTGGTCCCCTCCCAGATGGAGGTGATCTTGCAGTCCCTTGCGTACTGCTCAACAGGAAACTCGCTGCAGTAACCAACCCCTCCCATGATCTGAATGGCATCCCGAATCAGGTTGTAAGCGAAATCCGAACAGTAGGACTTCACCAGCGGGGTCAGGAGCTCCAACCGGAGGTGGGCCGCTTTCCGTTCTTCCTCGTCTGTTGCCTTTTCCGAAACGTCGATGAGGTAGTACACCTTTCCGATGATGGCCCGCATGGCCTCTGTCCCTGCCTTCAGGTTCATGAGCATGCGGCGGACGTCCTCATGCTGAATGATGGGCACTGCATCGCCTTCTATCCGGGTGAAATGCGGTCCCTGAACCCTCTCCTTAGCGTAGAGCCGGGCCGAATCATAGGCGCTCGCGGCCAAGGCATGGGCCATCAAGCCCGTACCCAGGCGGGCCTCGTTCATCATTTGAAACATCTTTTTCATGCCGCTGTGGGGCTCTCCCAGTAGAATGCCGCGGCAGCGGCCGTTTTCCCCAAAACCCAGGGAGCAGGTTGAGGAGGCATGGAGGCCCATCTTATGCTCAACACCCCTGCAGAAAACATCGTTGGGTTGGCCCAAAGAGCCGTCAGGATTGACCCAGATTTCCGGCACAACGAAGAGACTGACCCCTTTCGTTCCGGGAGGCGCCCCTTCAATCCTGGCCAGGACCAGATGGATGACATTCTCTGCCAGATCATGCTTGCCTGCAGTGATGAACTGCTTGACCCCTTCAATCCTGTAAACACGGGGATCTTCTGATTCAGGGTCTTCCATGGCCCGGGTTTTCAAGGCCCCCACATCGGAACCCGCATTGGGTTCGGTCAGACACATGGTTCCACCCCATACGCCGGTGTACATCTTTTCCACAAAAAGGCTTTTATCTTCATCCGTGCCAAAGGCCTCAATCAGCCGTCCGTTTCCTACGGCAAGGCCGGGATAGGACATCATAGCCAGGTTGGCGCCCAGAAAAAACTCGCTGACTACGGCGCCCACACAGGCAGGCAGCCCCTGCCCCCCGAATTGAGGAGTGTTCGAGATTGACATCCATCCGTTTTCAGCGAGGACTTTCCAGCAATTATGAAAAGAGGTGGGGACCTTGACCTCGCCATTTTCATAGACCACCCCTTCGCGATCCCCGTCCTGGTTGGCAGGTCCCAGGACTTCCCGGCTCACCTTGAGGGCCTCGTCGATAATCATACTGAAGTCGTCCACCGAGAAATCCTGAAAGGCCTCATATTCCAGCAGATTCTTGACTCCCAAATGCTCAAATAGCAAAAATTTCACATCCCGATCGTCTCTCTGAAAATAATTAACGCCCATGAACAGATCCTCCTGATTTCGATGAAAAGCAGTAGAAGTCAGCCTCTGTCCGCAGGCGCCCCGGTAAAAAATTTATCATTCTCTGATCGCAGGAAACCTGTTATCTCGTCGGAAAGCATGGCACACTTCTGATTCCCAAATCCTTCCCGACACGCATCTGCCAGAAACATGCCAAGAGGCCCGAGCCAAGAATGGCAGCACCCTACGAGGGTTTCTTGTGCAACTGAAGTCGGTATTGAACAATATATGGTTTATCGAGAGACAGCATATGGCCTCGCTTTTTGTGAAACGGTCCTGTGGCCTTCAGAACCGATGAATGGCTCCATTTTCGATGCGCCTCTTATTTAGTGCCCGAACGAAAACTCTGAAATTCGAGTGAGCGCAAATAATATGGTCGGCCCTATTGAGCTTAAATTTATTCCTTCAATCCTGAATTCCTCAATTCCTGAATTCGCAATTGTGCCTGAATCACGCCAAGGGGTGATTTTCGTTCAGTCACTATTTAAGCGTTTCCCATCTCATGGGGAGATCGGTTTGGACAGCGGCACATTTTTTGCTTTTGACAGGAAGCTGAATACACTTGAGGTGGTACAGATCGCCGGTGTGCCAGGCAACTGACCGGGCGCCTCCAGGGCGGATCACAAACTTGAGGCCTGTTGAGTGCTTGACGGAAAACCCCCCTTTTATACCCAAAGGGGGACTTTAAAGGAATTTTACCGGTTTCCGTTCAGGCACTGCTTATACTCCATGACGCTATTAGCAATCCGAAAACCGGCCATCGCATTCGGCGGCATTCAGGCACTATCAACTATCGGCTTTAACATGGAAAGGGCTTAAGTGGTTTTATGTTTCATTGTTCGATCAAACAGGCCATATGGCATTCGAAGGGAAAGGAGGTGGATCGTCCAGGGGTTTCAACTGTTACCTATGCCAGACTCTTTAAGGAGGGTGAATGATGAAAAAATATTTTATGTTGACCATGTTGTTGCTCGTTTTTAGTTTTTTCCCCGCAGTTGCCTTTGCCGTAAGCAATGCCCCGGGGGTGACGGATAACGAGGTCGTTATCGGCATCACAGTGCCCATGTCCGGACCTGCGGCCCTCTGGTCCGCCATGGGTCTGGGGAGTCTTGCATGGGCCCAGCACATCAATGAGCAGGGGGGCATCCACGGAAGAAAGATCAAGGTCATCTTAAAGGACGACGGCTACAATCCGGCCCGGGCCCTGGCCAACCTCCAGGAGATGAAAGACGATGTGTTTGCCTACGGCTGTGTAATCGGCTCGGCCATAGCCAACGCCTCCAAAGACTTTCTTTTAGAGAGCAACATCCCGGTGGTGCATGTGCACGCCAACCCGAGGATGTGGGTGGGGATTCCCCCGGAAAAGATGCGCCATATCTTCATCGCCTATCCCGACTATATCGATGAGGCAGAGGCTATCACCCAGTTTGCCGTCAATGACGTCGGCGTCAGGAAAATCGCCCTCTTCGGGCAAAACGACGATTGGGGAAAATCGGCCAAGGAAGGCGTTGAACGGGGCATGAAGAAGCTTTCCGGAAAGGCCGATTTCGTGGGGTTTCTCCCCTATGACATCACGGAGAGGTCCCTGGCCAGCCACGCCATGAAGCTGAAAGAGAAAGGCGCTGATGCGCTCATCATCTACGGCTCCCCCACCCACGCCGCCCTGATCCTGAAAGAGATGGCCAAGGTGGGCTACCGACCCAAGATTTTCACGGCCAATCCGTTAGGGGACCCGCTCATGTACAAGATCGCCGGGGAACTCTGGGAAGGGGCCTATCCGGCCGTATCCGCCAACGTCTCCATCCCCGGCGTGGAGCCCGCGGGCGACAGGGTGGTGGATATCCTCATCAAAAAGCAGGAAAAGCTCGCAGGCATCAAGTTCTTAGGGGTGACCGGCGCCACTACCATGATGCTCATTGCCGAGGGGTTGAGGCGGGCAGGCCCCAATCTCACCCGGGAGTCCTTTATTGAGGCCATGATGGGCCTCAAGGATTTCAGACCTGAAGGGATGGGCGGCCCCATTACCTTCGGGCCCACGCGTCACCACGGGCTCAATGCCATCCGGATGGCCCATGCTGAAAACGGAAAGCACGTCCCGGTGACCGATTTTATTATTTTCGAACCGCTGTTCTAAGGAAACCGGCAACACACCCCCTTCGGGCGAAGGTGGAAGGGGGTGTTGAAATCAGGGCGGTCCATTTTCAGGGGTAAAAAGAGGAATAGCGTATGATCCATATCAATGAGAGGCACTCGAATGGGCACACCGTCCTGCTGGGGGTAGACGGGGTATTGGATCAGATGTCTGTCCCAGTTCTGGAGGAGGTCTGCTGCCGTCACCTTAAAAGGGAAAAAGAAATCGTGTTGAACCTGGAAGGACTGTTGCATATTACCCGCGAAGGGCGCACATTTCTCCAAGAGATCGAAGACCGGGTGGGGATTGTAAATGTCCCGGAATTTGTCAAACTGGCCCCCAGGTCTTGACGCGACCGCTTCACGAATCGCGGAAAATTATGCCCCGACACCCTGTACACGCAGGGGCAGAGTTCCTCCTGATCCCATGGACCGGGCTCTTTTGTAATGGGGAGGGAATAAACTGCACGCATATTCAGCCTCATTGCAAAAGAGGAAAATGAAGGAAATATATCATTGGACCGTGGTTTGAATCGTAAATGGACTTAAGGAGGCTTTAACTATGGGTTATGGCAAAATCTTTAAACTGACCAAAGAGAATGAACTGGGAGTCGTCAGATTTGATGTTTCCACCGAGGCCATGAACACCTGGACACGGGAGGCCATGGATGAAGCAGGAGACCTGATTGCGGCACTGGAAAACGCCACCGATCTGAAAGGGGTTATTTTCATCTCAGGGAAACCGGAAAACTTCCATGCGGGCGCCAATCTAAAGCTGCTTAATGAGATGAAAAACCCCGAAGACACCGCCGAGGCCATGGACGTTTTTCACGGCATGTTCAAGAGACTGGAGGCCTTGCCCTACCCTACCGTGGCGGCCATACACGGCCATTGTCTGGGGGGAGGACTGGAGTTCGCCCTGGCCTGCAGCGCCAGAATCGCAAAAGAATCCAAGTCCACGCTAATCGGGCTCCCGGAATGCAGCCTGGGCATCTTTCCTGGAGGCGGGGGAACCCAGAGACTGCCCCGCCTGATCGGCTACGGCGCCATTGAACTCATATTAAAGGGAAAAATGCTTCCCGCTGCAAAGGCCCACAGCATGGGAGTGGTTGACCGCCTCGTGGGTCCGGAAGACGATCTTCTCGATGAAGCCGCTCAGTTTACAAAAGAAATCGCAGCCGATTCGGACATCTTGCAGCGAAAGGCGCACGATTTTTCACAGATCGACGCCATCGCGGAGATGGCCCGTCAGGAGGTATTGAAGGTCACCCGGGGCCGGGAAATCCCCGGGCCCATGCTGGCCATCAGGGCGATCCAGGAAGGGGTCAAGGTCACGCTGGAAGAGGGGTTGGAAATCGAAAAGAACCTCTTTGTGGAGGTAGTACTCTCCAATCAGGCCAAAGGGGGCATCCATACCTTTTTCCTCAAAACCATGAGCGACAAGCCCAAAAACATGATGACCAGGGGCTTTGAGCCCAAACCGATCCACAAGGTCGGAGTGCTGGGTTTTGGAACCATGGGACGCGGCATCATCATCGATATCCTTCGGAACACCCAGATCCCGGTGGTGGTCAAAGATGTCCCCCAGGCCCTGGAGCCGGGAAAAGCTTTTGTGGAAAAAATCCTGAATAAGATGGCGGAAAAGAAAAAGCTCAAGACCCCGGTGAAGGACCTTATGGAACGTCTGACGGTCACTTCGGAATATGGCCAAGAACTAAAAGAGACGGATCTCATCATTGAGGCGGTTTTTGAAGATATCCAGGTGAAAAAGGAGGTCTATGAAGAACTTTCCCGGCTGGTGAAAGATGACTGCATCATCGCCTCCAACACATCTTCCATTCCCCTCGCAGCCATGGCCAAGTACGTGAGTCACCCTGAAAGATTCGGGGGGGCGCATTTTTTCTCGCCGGTCTGGCTGATGCAGTTGGTTGAGGTGATTCAGGGGGCGGAGACCCGCCGGGAAACCGTGGATAACCTCCTGAACTTCGCCGCCCTGATTCGAAAACGACCCATTGTCTGCAAAGACCATCCCGGTTTTGTGGTCAACGCCGTCCTCTTCCCCTACTTCATGAAATCACTGGAATTTCTTGAAGCAGGCAACCGCATTGAGGATATTGACGGTGCATTCACCGGCTTCGGCATGCCCGTGGGTCCCATCCGCCTTATGGATGAGGTGGGAATCGACATCAGCTACCATGTGCTCAAGGGCAAAGGCATGGAACAGGACACCCTGAAAAAGGTGGTCGGTGATGGACGTATGGGATTCAAAAAGTGTGGAAAGGGATTCTTTCTGGAGGACGGCGGCGTGGACCCGGCAGTACTCCCGTTCATCGCTCTCAAAGAAAGACTGGAGATTTCTGCTGAAAAGATGCAGACCGAGGTGCTCACCGAGATGGTGAAGATCGGCCGGGATCTTCTTGAAAAGGGGATCGTCAGCGACCCCCGAATGATCGACATCGGTATGATCTGGGGAACCGGGTTCCCGCCGGACCGGGGAGGCCCCATGAAGTGGGCCGACCTCATTGGCCTCAGCCAGCAGCTCTTCGGCAAGACCTTCTACTAACCGGGATAAATCGGGATTGAGGGATTAGGCGCTTAGGGGCTAACCGTGAATCCTGCGGAACTTCTTGGGCCGTTCGATGCCCAGTTTCTTCATGCGAAAGGCCAGAGTGGATGCCGGCAGATCCAGGAGTTCCGCGGCGCCCCCCGACCCCCGGACCTTCCAGGACGTCTTCTGCAAGGCCCACAGGATATGTCTGCGTTCATTGTCTCTGAGGGTCATCCCGCCGCCATTATGGACCCACTCCGGTTGGCTGCCGGTCAACTCCGGAACCCTGAAGACACCTTCACCACTCAAGATGGTCCCTCTCTCGATGATATTTTCCAGTTCCCGGACGTTTCCAGGCCAGTCGTATTGGATCAGGCGATCCATATCTGTCTGGTGAATCCCTGAAAAGCGGTTTCCCCTCTTTTTGGAATAAATCTTCAGGAAGTAGTGGGCCAAGAGGGGAATGTCCTCTTTCCGTTCCCTCAGCGGCGGCACGTAGATGGGAAATACGGCCAGCCGGTAGTAGAGATCCGCTCTGAATTTCTGAGCAGTCACTTCCTTTTCCAGGTTTCGGTTGGTGGCGACCACAAGCCTGAAGTCCGATCGAAGGGTTTCGGTCCCCCCGACCCTTTCGAACTCCTTGCTTTGAAGGACTCTCAATAGTCGAACCTGGATATCGAGGCTGATATCACCGATTTCGTCCAGGAAGAGGGTTCCGCCATCGGCCAGTTCAAATCGGCCGGCCCGGCGGCGTACCGCACCGGTAAACGCACCTTTTTCGTGACCGAAAAGCTCACTGGGGACCAGGCTCTCTGGAAGGGCGCTGCAATGGACCCGAATAAACGGCTTGTCCCTGCGATTGCTGTGCCGGTGGATGGCCCGGGCCACCAGTTCCTTTCCGACTCCCGTCTCCCCGATGATCATCACGGATGCCTCGGTGCCTGTGACCTGGTCCACCTGGCTCAGGACGCTTTTAATGGCCGGGCTTTCTCCCACGATATCTTCAAAGTGAAGGTCCTGCAGATGTTCTTCTTTGTAGTAGAGGGTCTCTTCACTCAGTTTCTGATTCAGGCGCTGGATTTCCTCGTAGGCGCTTGTATTATCCAGAGCAAAGGCCGCAAGGGCGGCAAAATAGGATAGCAATTCCAGGTCCGACTCCTTGAAGGCGCTGCTGAGAAGCCGGTTGTCGTGATAGAGTACGCCTACGGTTTTGCCCCTCAAAATCATGGGCACGCAGATCCTGGAACGAATGATCTCTCCGGCCTGTGGTTCGTGGTTTTCTTCGGCACGGGTGTCCAAAACGCTTCCCTTCCCCGCCTTGCCCACGGCCTCGATCATTCTCAGAGAGGATGCAAAGCTTTCATCATGAACCTGATCCGAGGTGAGGTTCTTGGATGCCCTCAGCTGTAGCGGATAATCATCACGCTTTTCCCTTAGAAGAAAGATGGCGCCTCTCTCCGCACCGGTGATTCGGTTCACCGTACTGATAATGTGTCGAACGAGGTCTTTATTGTCCCGAATGGCGACCACTTCCTGTCCCAGCTTGAGGATTTCCTTGAGCAGGCTTTCCCCTACCGGCCGGTCCTTGATCAATCTGCTCAGATCGTCGGGGACCAGTGTCTCATTAAGTCCGGCGGCTTTTCGTGAGGCTGCAAGGGTCAGCTGCCTTGCCTTTTCACGCTCTCCTCTTCGAAGATACTCACGCGCCATCTCCAATCTCGACTTGGAAAGCTCAACCTGGTGACCGGATTCCTCCAGCCATTTGATGGATTTCTTCAAGGACTGGACGATGTTGTCAGAAGGCGCCCCTTGCATCTGCAATTGCATGGCCTGGTATCGGTATGCCACGCCTTTCATAAAGATATTTTTGCCTCGAATCACCTCTTCAACGAGCTTTTCCAGAGAGAAGCCTGGAACCTCGGGGAAGGCCCCCTTTTTCGAGGCAAGGGCCAGTTCCATGAGATAGGGATAAAGGTAGACAGTTGTCTGCACCCTCCGGCTTTGCCTCAAAAAATCGCGGAGGAGGGAAAGCGCCCTCTTCTTCTCCCGCCGCTGATAATAGAGATAGGAGAGGAAGATCTTGCCTGTCATCCATACCCAGTCATTGTGGGCCTGTTTGGCCTTCTTCTGTGAATCTTTTACAAACTGAAGGGCTTCATCGGTCTGTCCGATGTCCATCAGGATATTGCCGATGTTTCCCTCTGTATAGGATGCCAGATAGACATCGCCCTTTTCCATGCATTGAGAACGGATGGCATCCAGCATGCCCAGCCCCTGGGTCACCTGCCCGATCTGAGCATAGCAGTATCCTGCAGTCATGACGGCTAACAAGGGAAACCCTCCCCGCGGGTATTTCTCAATATCAGGGACCGATTTTTCATAGCTTTGAACGGCTTCTTGAAATCTCCCCTGCCAGAAAAGAAAGAAGGTGCTGAACGTCGTGGCGGAGCGCATCAACCTGGAGTCATTGATTTTCCGGGCCAGCAGCCACCCCTCTTCAAACTGCTTCAGAGCGCTGGTGTATCGTGATCTGAGCCATTCGTTCTTGGCCAGATGCATTTTCAAGAGGGCTTGAAGTCTCGGATTATTCAGTTTCCTGGCCCGGGTCAAGGCCGATTGCAGAACCGACAGGACCCGGGCCGTGTCATGACGGGCCGTAGAGATCTTGGAGTATTTGATGGCGGTTTCGCTGAACAACAGATCTTCCTCATCCCCGCTGGACCCGGACAGGTCGTCCAGGACCTTGCTGTAACATTGAAGCGCATCTTCGGTCATGTAGCTTCGAAGGTGGAGGTCCCCTGCCTTCACCAGGTACCGGCACCGGTCAATCTCGTTGGGAACATGGATGAGATGATGCGACAGGGCGCGGGCCTTTTTCTCGTCATCGGGCAATTCTCCCATCAGGATGTCGGCCATTCGGCTATGAAGCTGTCTTTCCTCCTGTTTTGACAATTTGTGCGCCCATTTCTGCTTTTTTGCCTCACTCACAAAACAGTAATATCCCGGCTCCTTCTTGACAAGCCATCCTTCCCCGCATCCTTCATCCAGATGTATGAGAACCTCAGATGGCCTTTTCCCGGTGAGGAGATCCAGCAGCCAATCGATGGAAAAGTCCGTCTGAAACAGGGCGGCTACGGCCAGGGTTCGGTGATAATCCGACGGTTGTACATGGGACGTTGGGGCTTTCATAGGCTCAGGCCTCCCTGTTTCGAATGGGTTTTCTACACGCTGTAGGCTAAAACGAGCATCCACGGTTTGTCAAGCTGCTTGAACAACATTTGGGGCATAAGAAACTACATGTTGTGCATAGAGAACCCAATCCCACCCCTGTTCATCTCTAACCGCTTGCAACCATACCTTTTTTTCTGATTTCGAGAAACGGCATTTTTCTTGCAAAGTTTGTAGCGATGTTGGGGCGTATCGCATGAAAAACGGGATCTTTCTGATGGGCAAGCGTCGCTTTTTCCTGAGGTGATACCGCATCGCTGCCCCAAACTCATTTTTACAACCAGTTATAAACCATAATGCATAACTAACGATTATTGAGGAGGTTTTTAAATGACTGACAAAGGGTACGATGTCATTGTCGTGGGATCGGGTATCGGCGGCTGCGGTGCGGCTGCGCTTCTGGCGAAAGACCATGGAAAAAAGGTGCTGGTTTTGGAAAAGGCCCCCACCATAGGCGGCCGGGTGGCCTCCTACACGGGAGAAGGCGATAAGGTGACCATCGATGGAAAGGCGTTGGACGCCAGAGGATTTATGAAATCGCTGGCAGACAGCCGTTGCTGGGTTTCTTACTGTGAACCGGACATCAAAACCATGTTTGGCAAGGGTCTCCTGGACGGGTACACATTTGAAAACGGGGGCCACGGCCTCTTCTGGGGAAACAAATCCAGATGCCGGATGCTGCTGGACTATCTTGGAAGGCCCGTGGATATGCGCGTAAACGAAGGTCTGGGTTTCGTGGACTGCCGGGATAACAGCATTTATCAGGTGCCGGCCAGGAAACCCTATCCCTGGCAGACGGAGAGCGGGTATCGCGAGACCCTAACTGCACTGAAACAGATGGGAAGTCTTTCCATGGAGGAGTGCGCGGCGGCCATGGAAATGGACGTTCAGACCTGGCTTGAAGAAAGAGGTCTGACAAAAAACCAAGAGGCCTACGACTACATCAAGGTGGTGATGGCCTGCCAGAACGCCATGGCAGAACCCAGAATGGCCCCGGCAGGCGATTTTTTGGGGTACATGGCCATTGCCAGAGACATTCGAATGAACCTGCACAGCGGATCCGTGGCCACGATCTCAGAACCGGGGTGCATGGCCATCCCCCTGGCCATGGAACAGGCCTTGAACGCGGCGGGCGGTGAGATTCGGCGCGCAACGCCGGTTGAAGAGATCATCGTAGAAGGGGGAAAGGCGCGGGGCGTGACCATCCGAAACAAGGCGGGTGAATTCGAAACCATTGAATGCGAGACGGTCATCTGCAACATTCCCCCCAAACACATCTTCAACGTCCTCCATCCCAGGCACTTCCCTGCAGAATGGGTGGATCTGCTCCAGAACCGATTCTGGTCCGCGGGGCTTCTTTCCGCATTTATCGGCATCAAGGACAACGTCTGGGCCCAATATGAGGTGGACGAAAAGAGCTTTATCTGGATGCCGGGAATTATCAAACACGAAGGCTACATCGGCGCTGTGGACATGGTCATGTGGAATATGGCCGCCTGCGCCAAGCGGGCGCCTGAAGGCAAGCGGGACTTCATTTTTTCCACGGCCCTGACGGACAAGGAGATGCGCGATCCAAAAAAGGTCATGCGCATCATCAATTATTGCATGCGGTGGTTCAAAAAGACCTTCAAGGGGTGGGAAGAGAACGTGGAGTTCGTCCTTTGGACACCCTCTGATGAGGCATACGGCAACTGGCGTCCCATCGGAGAGAAACGACCCCCCTTGCGAAGCGACTATGTGGACGGTCTCTTCTTCGTCGGGGACCAGTACGGCCAGCGGCTATGGGGGGGTGGTGTGGACGGGGCCTCCCTCGCTGCTGTGATGCTCGTGGACGAGATCATGGGAACAGAGCTGGAGTTCTCCCTCTATCCGCCCTATCACCAGGGGATCCCCAAACCGGCCACGACCTGGTAGGGATCAGGGGCCAGACGTCAGAAGTCAGAATGGGAACGTGGAGAGGAGGTTGCCGGATCGCTTGGCGTCCTGTATTCTGCAGTCTACATGCCGCGTTCCGATTTCGTTCAACATATACCATTCCGGCATGTCCGGGTCAGGAGATACTAAGACGATGTCACTCATTACTGCCGAAGCATACAAAGAGAGTCTAAACGATGGCCGAGAGGTCTACTATAAGGGCGAAAAGGTGGAAAATGTGGTCACACACCCCGATCTGGGTGTGTGCGTAGACCTGATGGCCATTGATTACGAAATGGCTGAAGACCCTGAGCTTCGAAAGCTCGCAGTCATGCAAGATCCTGAGACAGGGGAAGACATCAGCCGGTATTACTACACACCGAAAACAGCGGAAGACCTGTTGAAGGCCCACGACCTGATCGTCAAGGCGACCGAACTTGGAGACGGGTATATACCCTTGGCCCATGATATCGGGGCCGACGCCCTCAATGCCATCAACATCACGGCAAACATGATGGGCAACCAAGACTATGTGGATCGCGTTCAGAATTACCGGAAACACCTCCAGGAAAAGGACCTCGCCACCTGCGCCGGGGTAACGGACGTCAAGGGAAACCGAATGTACCGGCCTTCTCACCCGGAGCAGGCCCACCCGGATTTCAATGTTCGTGTGGTGGATAAGAACAGTCAGGGGATCGTGGTACGGGGCGCCAAGGTCCACATCACGGGCGCCGCCTATTGCAACGACATCCTGGCCATCCCCTGCCGGGCCATGAGCGAGGCCGATGCGGACTATGCGGTGGCATTCGCCATTCCGGCCAATACCAAGGGGATACGCCAGGTCTGCCGGCCCTTCACCTCCCACATCAGCGCGCTGGAATTTCCCAACTCCAGGCCGGTGAGGGTCCACACCGATTCACTGATCATCTTCGATGACGTTCTGGTCCCCTGGGAAAGGGTGTTTCTGTGCGGAGAGTGGAAATTTGCGGCCATCATGGTGTACAACTTCGCGCTCATGCATCGCCGGACCGGTTGTGCCTACCGAATCCCTCTTTCCGAACAGTTCGTTGGGGTCGGCGCAGCCATCGCTGAATATAACGGCATTTCAGAGGCCCCGCACGTCAAGGAAAAACTCATTGACTTGATCATCTACCTGGAAACCCTCAAATCCCTGTCCAAGACGGCCTGCTACGATTTTGTCATGCGGGGGGACATTGCGGTCCCCAACCCGATTGCCACCAACATGGCCAAGTACCATTTTGCCCACAACTACCACGATGTGGTCAAGATCGTTCAGGACCTGGCGGGAGGGCTCATCGTAACCGCTCCCACCTACAGGGACTATATGCGGCCGGAACTCCATGACGATATCGACAAATACCTCATGGGCAACAAGAAGATCTCTACGGAAAACCGTCTGCGCATGTTCGATCTGATTCGAAGGATTACCACCGCGGACCTGGAGACGATCTGTCTGCACGGTGAAGGCTCACCCATGGCTGAGCGGATGACGATCTTTATGGAAGGGGCAAAGGTGCTCAAATACTGCCAGAAGCTGGTGGAAGAAATGGCGGAAATCAAGAGATAGCGACCTGAAAAGGAAAACGGAGGACAACCGATGGACTGTTCATTTCTTTCTCAGGAAGGAAAAGTAGCCCTGGTCACCGGCGGAAGTCGCGGCATCGGAAAGGCCATTGCCCTGGCCTTTGCGGACGCGGGTGCGAACGTGATTGTGGCGAGCAGAAGACTGGAGGACCTGGAAAAGGTGGGTGATGAAATCAGGTCCATGGGGAGGAAGGCCCTTTGCGTTCCGGCCCATGCAAAAAAGATCCCCGACCTGGAAAACCTTGTGGAAAAATCCATGGCGGAATTCGGGCGTATCGATATCCTGGTCAACAACGCCGCCACCAACCCTGCCATGGGTCATGTGGTGGACACGGAGGAGAGCGTCTTTGATCATATCATCGACACGAACCTCAAAGGATACTTCATGCTGAGCAAACTGGTGGGCAAGATCATGCGGGACCAGAAATCCGGAAACATCATCAATATCTCTTCCGCCGGAGGCGTCAGCCCGGCCGAGGGCCTCGGGCCCTACTGCATCAGCAAGGCTGCAATCAACATGCTTACCAAACAGATGGCCCTGGAGCTCGGTCCCTTCAATGTCCGCGTCAATGCCATTGCACCGCGCATCGTAAAAACCGACTTCAGCAAGGCCCTCTGGACCAACGACAAACTCATGGAAATGGAATACAAACTGACGCCCCTCAAATGCGTGGCCACACCCGAGGAGATTGCCCAGGCGGCCCTCTACCTAGCATCTAGCGCGGCCCATTACATGACAGGGCATATCCTGGTCATCAACGGCGGGGCCTTTTTCTAAGTCAGGTTCGTCTCCCTTTGGCGAGAGATGGGTTTTCGGGGTTGGGATAGATTATCCTTTCAAGTGCTTTTTAGGACCCATGAGGCATCAATTCTTTCATGCTCCAAGTCGTGAATCTCGAGACCACTTATAACGACATCATTCTTGCCTTGAAGGGCGTGTCCCTTGAGGTCCCCTCCGGAAGGGTTGTGGCCCTTTTGGGCGCCAATGGTGCAGGCAAGACCACGGCCATTAACACCATTTCCGGTGTGCGGCAGACCATCAACCTCAAGATCGAGGACGGTACCATCACCTTCGATGGCGAGGTCCTCAACGATAAAGAACCCCATGAGGTCGTTGCCCGAGGCATCCTCCAGGTCCCGGAAGGGAGACGGGTCCTTGCCGAATTGACCGTGGAGGAAAACATCCTCATTGGTTCCTACACCCTCAAGGAACGCCTCCGCTATGCCGAAAAGCACGAATCCGTCTTTCGATACTTTCCCATTCTGCGTGAGAGGTCCCTTCAACTTGCCGGTTATCTGAGCGGCGGCGAGCAACAGATGCTTGTTATTGGCCGGGCCCTCATGGCCCAGCCGAGGCTCATCATGATGGACGAGCCCTCCCTGGGCCTTGCTCCGCTTGTGGTCAGGGAGATCTTTCAGATTATCCAGCGAATCAACCAGGAAGAAAAGACAGCCATTCTTCTGGTGGAGCAGAATGCTGTCATGGCCCTGTCCATCGCCCATAAGGGCTATATCCTTGAAAATGGACGGGTGGTCATGGAGGGGGAGAGCGACGCTCTCCGTCAGGACAGGGACATCAAGGAGTTCTATCTGGGCCTCTCGGATATGGGTGGCAGAAGGAGCTTTAAGGATGTAAAGCATTACCGGAGGCGGAAACGATGGCTCTCGTAAGGGGAACGGAAGGCGATCTGCTCCATGTAAGGGGCCTGAGCGTTCACTTTGGGGGCATTCGTGCCCTGGAGGGCGTATCTATTACGGTTCAGAGGGGCGAGATCCACGCCGTCATTGGACCCAATGGCGCGGGCAAGACCACCCTCTTCAACTGCATCAGCGGCATCTACCGCGCCAGGACAGGCAGGATCGTCCTGGAGGGAGAGGATATCCTGGGCCTAAAACCCCACAAAATTGCCCGCATGGGAGTTGCCAGGGCCTTCCAGAACATCGAGCTTTTCCGGGGAATGACCGTCCTTGACAACTTCATGTCGGCCAGGGGCTTTTTCCTCCGTTATGGGCTGTTGCGCGCGGCTTTCTACCTGGGCAGATGCCTCGAGGAAGAGGTTCGTGCAAGGGATGACGTGGAAGAGATCATTGAATTTCTGGATCTGCAGCATGTGCGTAAGTTGCCGGTCGGGGGCCTCTCCTACGGCGTTCAGAAGCGGGTGGAATTGGGCAGGGCCCTGGCCATGAAGCCCCGGATTCTGCTGGTGGACGAACCCGTGAGCGGCATGAACCTGGAGGAAACCGAAGATATGGCCCGTTACCTGCTCGACATCAACGAAGAGATGAACATCACCATCCTTCTGGTGGAGCACGACATGGGGCTGGTCATGGACCTTTCGCACCATGTCACGGTGCTCAATTTCGGGATCAAGATCGCAGCGGGCGACCCTCAGGACATTGCCAGCGACCCTCAGGTTATTGAGGCATATCTGGGGGAGCAGGCGTCGGCGGGCCCCCATACAGGAAGATCTGGATAGAAGGGCGATGGCAAGGGTAGAAACCACATTTCCCAGTCTCCTCATGGAAAATGCCCAAAAATACCGGCAGCGTGTGGCCATGCGGGAGAAGCGGAAAGGGATCTGGCACGAGATATCGTGGCAAGGCTATGTCGAGAGCGTTATGTTTCTGGCCATGGGACTGCGACAACTGGGTCTCACCTCGGGATCCCATGCCGCCATCCTCGGGGAAAACTGCCCGGAATGGCTCTTCTCTGACCTGGCCATTCAAAGTCTCAGAGCCGTATCCATCGGGATCTATCCCACCAACCCCCCGGATCAGGTACGGTATATCCTGGATCATTCCCAGGCCAAAATGGTCATAGTGAAGGACCAGGAGCAGCTGGACAAGGTGCTCACCGTCAGAGAACGCCTGTCCCTGCTCGAAAAGGCCGTGGTCATCGACATGAAAGGGCTTCGCCGGTACAAGGACCCCATGATCATCAGCTTTCGAGAGGTGCAGGGGCTGGGAAAAGAGGCGGTTCTTAGGGAACCGGGTCTGTTCGAAACCCTGGTGGAGCAGATCCAGCCGGACGACATCGCCTTTATCGTCTATACCTCTGGCACCACCGGCCCCCCAAAAGGGGCCATGATCAGCCATCGGAACAACATCCACATGATCGTCCAGGGCCTGCAGCCCATCCTCCACTTTACCGATCAGGACGCCCTTCTCTCCTACCTTCCCCTCTGCCATATCCTGGAGCGGAACCTTTCCATGGGCATGGCCCTGGTCTTTGGCTACACGATCAATTTTGCCGAATCCATCGAAACGGTGCAACATAACATCCAGGAGATCTCCCCGACTTTTTTCGCAGCCGTACCCCGAATCCTCGAAAAACTCCATTCTGCAATCGTCATTCGCATGGGGGACTCCACTCGTTTCAAGAAGGCCGTGACCCGTTTTTGGGAACCTGTGGGGAGGAAAGCAGCCCTATACCGCATGCAGGGAGATAGGCCTCCCTTTGTATGGTGGTTTCTGTACATGTTGGGATATCTATGCAGCTTTCGGGCTATGCGGGACAAGATGGGGCTGCTCCGGTGCCGGTGCCTCATGAGCGGGGGGGCGCCCATTGCACCGGAGGTCCTGGATTTCTTCCGCGGGCTGGGGATCCATACCGTGGAACTCTATGGCTTGACCGAGGTCTGCGGGACCGTATCCGGGCCTCATCGGTTCATCAAGCCCGGGTCGGTGGGCGAACCCTGTGGAGCACTGGAGTTTCGCCTTGCAGAAGATGGGGAAATCCTCCTCAAAGGAGATTCCGTATTTGCCGGGTACTACCGGGACCCCGAAGCTACCCGTGAAATCATCCGGGATGGCTGGCTTCATACCGGCGACGTGGGCCAACTGGATGAGGACGGGCATCTGTTCATCATTGACCGAAAAAAGGACATCATCATCACCTCTGGAGGCAAGAACATCTCTCCTTCAGAGATCGAAAACAGGATGAAGTGCAGTCCCTTTATCAAAGAAGCCATTGTCATTGGAGACCGCAGAAAATACCTCTCGACCCTGATTCAACTGGACTTTGAAAATGTGGGCAACTGGGCCCAAAATCATCGAATCGCCTATACCAACTACCGAAGCCTGGCCCAGAACCTGCAGGTCCATGGGCTCATCAAGGAAGAGGTGGAAAAGGTCAACGAGGACCTGGCCCAGGTGGAGGCTATCAAGCGGTTTCATATCCTGGAGAAGGAACTGGACCAGGATGACGAAGAACTGACCGCCACCCAAAAGGTGAAGCGAAAGGTGATTGCCGAGCGGTTCAAAGAAGAGATCGCCGGCATGTACCGGTGAGGTTCATAGTTTAGACGTTCAGAGGTTGAAAGGTTGAGAAGGTGAGAAGGGTCAGAGCCGCAAGCTCAATGAGCCTTTTGTTCCGCGTTCCGTATTCTAAGTTCGAAACTGAAGGGTAAGGCACATGGAAAAAATGATTGAGATATGGTTGAATGGCCTTTGCACAGGTTCCATCTATGCCCTTCTGGCCCTTGGATTTGTCCTGATCTATAAGTCAACGGGCATCCTCAATTTCGCCCAGGGTGAACTGGCCATGGTAGGCGCCTTTTTGTGTTACACCTTTGCCATGCTCCTGGATCTCCCGTATGTTGTGGCCTTTCTGATCGCCCTGGCCATCGGGGCCATCCTGGGGGCCTTTCTGGACGCCCTGTTTTTCCGGAAGATGGTGGGTGAACCCATCTTTTCCACCATCATGGTCACGGTAGGGCTGGCCAGCATCCTCTCCTGTGTAGCCGGCATCCTCTGGGGACACGATGTCCATGCGATCCACTCCCCTTTTACGCACAGGACAGCATCCCTGGGAGGCATTGTTCTGTCCCAGGGCGCCCTCTATACCATCGGCGCATCCCTGGTCCTGATCGTGATCTTCGTCCTGTTCTTCAATCGGTCCCTTCTGGGCATCGCCATGAAAGGCACGGCCGAGGACCCCCATACCTCCGGTCTCCTGGGGATCCCTGTGAAAAGGATACACATGCTCTCCTGGGCTATTGGCAGCGCCGTAGCCGTGGTAGCTGGGATTTTTCTGGCTGAGCAAAGCTTTGTGCGCTTGTCCATGAGCCATACCGGCATCAAGGCCATGGCTGCGGCAATCCTGGGCGGTATGGACAGCATCGGCGGGGCCATCCTGGGCGGTGTCCTCATCGGCATTGTGGAGGGCTTGGCCGCCAATTATCTGAGTGGCATGGAAATCGGGGACTTTCAGTTCGGCGATGTCAAGGATGTCGCTGCCTTTGGCATCATGATATTGGTCCTTATGATCAGGCCCCAGGGCATCTTTGGAAAGCGAAAGGTGGAAAGGGTATGATCCCGCACCCGTAGGCATGAAGGACAGGTCGGCATAGGTGAGATAAACCATGGCTGAGCATTTCAAAATCAGTTACAGGCAGGACATGGCCCTCTTCCCGAACCTCTGGGTTCGGATATGGCTGGGAATCCTGATCCTTCTCCTGCTGATGGCCCCCTGTTTTCTGCCCCGGTATCCCCTGAGTATCCTGAATGAAATGGGCATTGCGGTCATTGGGGCACTGGGACTCAACCTGCTCACCGGATACACCGGCCAGATCTCCCTAGGGCACGGGGCCTTTGTGGCTATCGGCGCCTACAGCTCAGCACTGCTTACGGAAAAGGCAGGGCTCCCCTTTTTGATCTCCCTCCCCCTTTCCGGTCTCATCGCCGCAGGGCTCGGACTCATCGTGGGTGTCCCGTCACTCCGGCTCAAGGGGCTCTACCTGGCCCTCGGAACGCTTGCATTCGGGTTTATCGTGGAATATGTCCTCTTTCACTGGGGTCTCACCCAGGGCGACATGGGCATGGCCGTCAAAAAGGCTCAAATTCTCGGATTCACCTTCAAGACGGAGAAGGCCTATTTCTACCTCATCGTCTCAATTGCATGCCTTGCGGCCCTCTGTGCGAAAAATCTTGCCAGAACCAAGATCGGCCGATCCTTTGTGGCCATCCGGGACAGAGATATCGCTGCCGAGGCCATGGGCATCCCCCTGGCCCAGTACAAGATCATGGCATTTGGCGTCAGTTCCTTTTATGCCGGTGTGGCTGGCTGCCTCCTGGCACACTACCAGAAATGGATCGTTCCGGGGGCCTTTGACCTCTCTCTGTCCATCGCGTATATCGCCATGATCATCCTTGGCGGGCTCGGCACCATTCTGGGATCCGTTCTCGGGGCCATTCTGATCACGGGCATTCCTCACGGCATTCTTTACCTGACAGACGCGCTGAAAGTCAGTTATCCTGTATTGAGCGGCCTGGTGGTGGATTTTAAGCTGGGTATCTTCGGTCTCATCATTGTCTTGACGTTGCTCCTTGAACCCCGGGGGCTGTACGGCATTTACAGTCGGATCAAGATCTATTGGAAGACCTGGCCCTATCGCTATTAGGGGCCGGGAATCCGGCAGGCTTTTCCTGGAGTTCGGGGGCGTGGCTATCACCCAAATGGAAGAGGAGGACGAACATGAGAAAGGGAACAAGGATTTTGGCGGGGATTTTGACGGGGGTCTTGTGCCTTCTGGCCGGGGTGGTTTGGGCAGGAGACGTAAGGGGCGTGACAGACACGGAAATCAAACTAGCCTGCCTGGTGGACCTCTCCGGCCCGGGCAAATACGGAGGCCCGCCTATTGCGGAGGCCTTCAAGGACTGCGTGGCCTGGGTGAACGACACGGGCGGGGTTCATGGTCGCAAGATCAACCTGGTGGTGGAAGACAACGGCATTCTGCCCAATACCACCATGCAGGCTGCCAAGAAGGTCCTTTTGAAGGACGAGGTATTTGCCATTGCATTCAATCTGGGAAGCGCGGGATCCAGCGCCATTCTCCCCCTCTGTGAGGAAAACCAGGCGGTCCTGATGCCCCACGGCGCCAACAGACAGTTCTTCAGACCCGGAAACAAATGGGTGTTCGTGCCCCATACCGTCCAGTACAGCATGGCCTGCAGGGCCGTCGAATATGTCCTGGGGAAGTCGCCCAACGCCAAGATCGGGATCATCTATCAGGACGACGGCTTTGGAAGGGAAGGTCTGGAGGGAGCCCGGGCAGCTGCGGCCTTCCTGAAGAGCGACCTGAAGGCAGAAGCCCCCTACAAAACCGGGACCATTGACTTCACGCCCCACATGAACGCTATGAAAGAGGCGGGCGTGGACCATATCCTGCTCTGGACCTATCTTCCCCAGTCCGCGGCCGTGATCAAGGAAAAGGCCAAGATGGGTTGGGACGTCACCCTCATCTCCAACAATACCACCGGCGTGCCCCCCCTCTTTGCCTTGGTGGGCGAACAGGCGGAGGGTTATCTGCTGGTCACCCCTTACGCACCGGCCCACACCGATGCGGCAGGCATTCGGCGGGTAAAGGAACTCAACAGGAAGTATGGTGATCCCGATAAAACCCTTAACAACCCTATGTATCCGGACTATCTCTATCTGGCAGGATGGGGCTACATCGAGTCCATGGTGGAGGGTCTTAAAAAGGCAGGCAAGGACCTGACCCCGGATGCATTGGTCAAGGGGTTGGAGAGTATCCGGAATTACGACATGGGCGGCATGTGTCCCAACATTACCTTTGGGCCGGAACGTCATGTGAGCAGCTTCTCGAGCCTGGTGCTCAAGGCGGATGGGAAATCCAAACGCTTTGAGATCGTGGATGGGTTCAAGGAGCCCAAGACACCTCAATAGGAGGGCACAGGGATGGCGTGCAGACCCCGTCATGATCGGGTCTGCCGCCAGATCCTCTTCAGCAAGGCGCTGGTTAAACGCAGCCCATTGCCCATAAATTACACATGGTAACCGGAATCAAAACAGAATTCACACAAATGATGGGGGTGGCCTACCCCATTATCGGCGCCCCCATGTTTCTCATTTCCTATGAAGAACTGGTAACGGCCGTGGCAATGGCCGGAGGTCTTGGGGCCCTTCCCCTACCTAATTTTCGAACTGCCGAAGACCTGAAAGAGACCCTTCAGAATATACGAAAGAAGACCGACAAGCCCATCGGCGTCAATATCCACGTTTCAGGAAAATTTCAGTGGAAAAAACAGTTGGCCCTCTGTCTTGATTTCGGCGTTAAATTTTTTATCACCTCCCTGGGAGACCCTCGGCTGATCTTGCAGGATGTCCATGCCAGCGGCGGTAAGGTCTTTGCGGATGTGGTTTCCCTGGAACAGGGTCTGAAGGCCCGGGACAGGGGCGTGGACGGACTCATTGCCGTGGCCGCGGGGGCGGGAGGTCATTCGGGCAGGGCTTCCACCATGGTCCTCGTTCCCTATCTGAAATCGAAAGTGGGCCTTCCCGTTATTGCGGCGGGGGGAATCAGCACGGGGGCGCAGATGGCTGCGGCCATGGCCATTGGGGCCTCTGCGGTTGTGGTGGGAACCCGCCTGGTCGCCACCCATGAATCCAGAGCCGTTCCTGCGTATAAAGCGGCTATTGTGGCCGCGGGACCCGACGACATCGTCTGTACGGACCGGATTACGGGCAATCCCGCAAACTGGTTGCGCCAGAGCATTGAAGATTTAAAAAAAATGCCTGAACTGGGATCGAGAAAATGGAAAGCGCTTTGGAGTGCGGGTCAAAGCGTGGCCCAGGCCGAAGATATCAAGCCTGCAGGCCAGGTGATTGCTGAGATGGTTAAAGGGTATGTGAACACCTGCAAAGAATTAGGTCAGAGCATAACGGATGTGTGATCAAACAAAAGGGAGGAACAACCAACCATGGATTTTCGTTTTACAGAAGAACAAAACATGCTCAAGGAGACGGTTCGGCGGTTTGTAGAGGCCGAGATCCCCAGAGAACTGGCCGTTGAGATCGACGAACAAGACCGGTTTCCCCACGAGCTTCTTCAGAAATTGAGCGACCTCGGGTTCATGGGAATCAATGTGCCTGAAGAATATGGGGGTCAGGGAGGCGACGTCATCGATCAGATGATATTCTTTGAAGAGATATCCAAAAAACTCCCGGTCCTTGCCTGGGCCGCAGGCAATATCATCCTCTACGGGAATGCGATCATTGGAACCAACGGCAGCCCGGAACAAAAAGAAAAATACCTGCCCAAGCTGGCCAGGGGAGAGCTCAAATTCGCATACGCCCTCACCGAACCCAATGCAGGATCAGACGCCGCGAGTATCCGCACCAAGGCGGTTCAGGATGGGGATCATTACCTTATCAATGGGAGTAAGATGTTTATCACTGGCGCCGGGATCGCTGATATTGTGGTGACCAACACGCGCACCGCCGAATCCAAATTCAACGGCATCACTGATTTTCTTGTGGAGACCCGTTCAGAGGGTTTCAGCGCCACCCCCATACGCGACCTGGGCTACAGGGGATCCAATACCTGCGAGGTTCACTACGACAATATAAGGGTTCCAAAGGAAAACATTCTGGGTGGACCCGAATGTCTTAATCAGGGATGGAAGCAGATGATGCGTCTTCTCAACGCAGAGAGGCTCGTTTTGTCCTCCTGTGCATTAGGGATTGGCGAGGCGGCCCTGAATTATGCCCTGAATTATGCCAAGGAAAGGGAACAGTTCGGGCGGCCCATCGGAAGCTTTCAGGCCATCACCCATATGCTGGTGGAAATGGCCACTGAGTTGGAGGCGGCAAGGCATCTCGCCTACTACGCGGCCTGGAAGGAGACCCAGGGGATGGAATGCGTTAAGGAAACCAGTATGAGCAAATATTATTGTGCTGAGGCGGCAAAGAAAATCGCCCTTCAGGGGGTCCAGATTCTGGGGGGATACGGGTACACCATGGAATATGACGCCCAGAGGTTCCTGCGCGACGTGCTGATCCTCTCCATCGGGGGAGGAACTACCCAGATTCAGAAGAACATTATCGGAAAGCAGATGGGATTATAGGTCAGCGTTTATCGGTTTCATGAAACCAACGTGTCATAAGGAGTGAATCATGAGTGAACTAAAAGGAAAGGTGGCCATTGTGGGGATCGGTGAAGTTCCCACCGGAAGATTCCCCGAGACCGCTGCCATCTATCATGCCATTGAGTCTGCCAAACAGGCCATCAGAGATGCGGGGATAAACAAGGACGAGATCGATTTCTGCATGCCGACGGCCTCCCTTTTCAGCCCCCAATTCAACACCGAACTGGTGACCTGCCGAGTGGTGGAGGAGTTGGGTCTCAAGAACTGTAAGAAGAACTGTCAGGTCTTTTCCGGTGGGTCCAGCAGCAGTTGCGGTCTCCAGATGGCGGGCAGCCTCATCGCCAGTGGGGTGGCCCGAACCGTGTTGTTCGTACATTCCGACCGCCTGGGAACGGGCGTAACAGCCCAAGGAGGTATCGATCTCTTCTCCACTGCCGGCATCTCAGCAGAATGGGAGGTCCCCTTCGGGCAGCATTACTCCTCCATTGCCGCCCTGTCCACCACCCGTTACAAATACGAGACCGGATGCACGGATGAACAACTGGCAGCAGTGTGCGTCTCCAACCGCAAGTGGGCCCAGATGAACCCCAACGCCTTTTTTAGGAAACCGCTGACCATTGAGGAGGTGATGGCCTCCAAGATGCTCTCCACTCCCCTCCGGGCCAAGATGTCCAATATGCTCTTTGACGGCGGATCGGCCTTTGTGCTTACCTCGGCGGAACGGGCCAGGGATCTTCCCAACAAGCCTGTCTACATCCTGGGGGAGAGCGGCGTGGTGAGCCATTTCGTCTTTTCCCAGGAGCCGGACGTGAGTCGTTTCGGCTGGGGCAAGGCGGCGAAAGAGGCCTTTGAAGAAGCGGATCTCACGCCTCAGGACATGGACGTGGCGGAGATCTACGACTCCTACCCCGTGTACCAGATGATCGGGTTCGAAGAACTGGGGTTTTGTGAACGTGGAGAAGCGGGGGAGATCTTCATGCGGGGAGACACATGGCCCGGCGGGAGGATTCCCTGCACGACGGACGGTGGCATGCTGAGCAAGGGGCACATCGGAGCAGGCGGCGCGGTCTCCCTGCTGGTGGAAGCGGCCAGACAGCTGATGGGCAAGGCCGGGGAAAGACAGGTGAAAGATGCCCGGTTTGCCGTTGAGACAGCCACGGGGGGGACCTATATGGATGCACAGGTAACTATTTTGGGAACAGAAATCCCGTAAGGAGGATGAGAATATGGACACACCGAAAAGGCCCGTCCCCATCGTCAATCCATGGGCCAGGCCCTTCTGGGACGCTGCCAGGAAAAAGCGCTTGGTAATCCAAAGATGTGGAGATTGCAATACATACATATTTTACCCGAGGATTGCCTGCCCGCATTGTTTTTCCGATAACGTGGAGTGGGTAGAGGCATCAGGAAATGGGATCGTCTACAGTTTTACAGTGGTTGAAAACAATGCACCTTCGGCGTTTATCGGGGAAATGCCGTATGTTGTCGCGATCATAAAGTTGGAGGAAGGGGTCCAGATGCTGAGCAACGTGGTGGAGTGCGATTTGGATAAACTCCACTGTGATATGCCCGTTGAGGTCACATTTGAAAAATTGACCGACGAATTCACCCTGCCCAAATTCAGGCCCGTGAAAACCTTTTGAAAAGAGGCGAAAAATGGAACACAGCAAATATGGAGACGATTTTAACGTCGGGGACATCTACACCACCGCCGCCATTACCATGACCGAGACCCACGTGGTGAACTGGGCGGGGCTAACTATGGATTTCTATCCCCTTCATGTGGACAAGGAGTATGCGGCTAAAACCCAGTTTGGAGAGCGGTTGGTGCATGGGCCCCTCGTCTTTGCCATGGCCGTAGGGCTTGTGGGGAGCGCCGGTTTTGCCGGGGATGCCGTGGTGGCGTGGCTCGGTGTGGACAATATGCGGATGCTGGCCCCGGTAAAGATCGGCGACACCATCACTGTGGTGGTGGAGGTCATTGACAAACAGCCCACCAGCAAGCCTGACAAAGGGGTTCAGATCTGGCGATATACCGTAAAAAACCAGAAAAACCAAGACGTGATGGTGTTGGAGTATAAGATGATGTTTCATATGCGCGGGTAAGGACGAAACCCGATGCGGAGAGCAACCCATCCATCAGGAGGATGAAAAATGATCAGCATGACTATCGGTGACTATTATGATCGGTGTGTGAATTTTTTCGGAGATCGAGTCGCCCTGACCTGTGAGTTTCGATCCTATACCTACCGAGAGATGGGGTTCAACGCCAACTGTCTCCTGACTGCTCTTCAGGCACTGGGATTGAAAAAAGGAGACAAGATTGCCTTTCTCATGGCCAACTGCCCGGAATATGTGTTTTGCGAACATGCCATCGCCAAGAGTGGATGCATTCGAGTTCCTCTTGCGGTGCTGCTCAGCTCCAATGACCATATCTACATGATGAATCAGGCGGAGTGCAACACCCTGATCTATCACGAACGGATGGCCGAAAGGGTGAGGCAGATGATACCGCAACTGGAAACCGTAAAGACCTTCATCTGCATCACAGAAGACCCCTCCGCGCTCATGGAAGGGCATCTGAACCTTGCAGCCCTTATTGAGGAACACCCCCCTGAATCCCAAAAGGTGGAAATCGATCCGGAAGATCTGGTCGGCATCTATTATACAGGCGGGACCACCGGAAAACCGAAAGGAGTCATGCTGTCCCACAGGGCCTGGGTATACACCATCCTGATCGAGATGCTTGATTTCGGCTTTGGCTGGGAAGAGACCTTTTTGTTTCCCACACCCCTCACCCATGCGGGCGGCTGTCTCATGCTTCCGGTCCTCTTGCGGGGGGGGAGATGTGTCATCATCGATCACTTCGATCCCGGGGTTTTCCTAAAGGCCATCGAGAAGGAACGGGTGACCATGTGCTTCCTGGTCCCCACCATGATCTATGTTCTCCTGGATTATCCTGATCTCACAAAGTACGACCTCGGCAGCCTTCGCAACATCATCTACGGGGCCTCGGCCATCGCCCCGGAGCGGCTGAAACAGGCCATCAATACCTTCGGACCCATTTTTACTCAGCTTTTCGGGCAGACTGAAGCCCCCATGACGATCAGCGCCCTTTCCCGGAAAGAGCATGTCATAGCCGATCCTAAAAGGGAGATGGAGATCTTCAGTTCCGCCGGAAGGCCCTGCTTCCATGCCGAGATCAGGCTGTTAAATGAAGAGGGCCGCGAGGTGAAACAGGGAGACTCTGGAGAGGTGGTGGTCCGCTGCAGCAATATCATGCATGGCTATTTCAAGAACCCGGAGGCCACCGCGGATACCATTCGGGATGGGTGGCTCTATACCGGAGACATCGCCAAGCAGGACGAAGAGGGGTTCCTTTATATTGTGGACCGGAAGAAGGACATGATCGTCAGCGGGGGGTTCAATATTTTCCCCCGGGAGATCGAGGATGTCCTTTTTGAGCATCCTGCGGTGAAGGGTGCCGCGGTGGTCGGGGTCCCCCATGAGAAATGGGGCGAGGAAGTCAAGGCCATCGTGGTGGTGCATGAGGGGCGGTCCGTCACCGAGGAGGAGTTGATCCGGTTTGTCAAGGAACGGAAAGGGAGCCTTATGGCACCCAAAACCATTGAGTTCTGGGACGCGATCCCTCTTACCAACCTGGGAAAAGTGGATAAGAAGGCCATTCGGACCAAGTTCTGGGAAGGCAAGGCCCGCCTTGTTTCGTAAGGGGTAGATGTAAGGGGATTGTGATAGCCTTTGACTCGGCAATCCCGCCTGGTGGCACAAAAAGGGAATGTATTGCTTTTTAAGGAGCGTGAATACATCATGACGAGTGGACAGGTTTTCCATGTGGACGAAGCTAAGCCCTGGCTGAAGCCCGAGGCGGGGTGGCCGGATCAGGTGCCGAAGAATTATGCCTTTCCGAGAATGACCCTTTACGAAATGCTCGTGGAATCGGCGGGCAGGCATGCAGATCACCCAGCGATTTGGTTTTTGGATACGTTCATGACGTACAGGGAACTTTTGGCCCATGTGAATGACTTTGCCGCAGGGCTAACTCAACTGGGCCTGAAAAAAGGGGATGTGGCGGCCCTGGTCCTGCCCAGCTGTTTCCAATACATCATCGCTTATTATGCCTGCGCAAAAGCGGGACTCATTGCAACGGGAATCAATCCTACCTATGCCCCCGGCGAGGTTTTGCACCAGCTCGAACTGACCGGGACACGGGCGGTCATATTTCTGGACGCCCTCTACCAAACCCTGCTGGCGCCCATTGAGAAGGACTACCCCATCGAATATCTCATCAGCACCAATGTCGTGGACCTGGTAAAAATATCGGGGTTTAAGAAATGGCTGGGGAAGAAAATCGGCAAGGTCCCTACCGGCCCGATCCCCGAGCGGGCCAAGAGTTTCATGGCGCTTCTGAATACCGGCACAGCTCCCCCTGATGTTTCGGTAAGCGCGGACGACATCGCCACCTACATCATGACCGGCGGGACCACAGGGGTCCCCAAGGCGGCCATTTTGACCCACTTCAACTGCGTCTCCAACGCCATTCAGGTGGGCCTGTTTATCTGGATGCGTGAAGGTAATGCCTGTATGGTGGGCATCCTGCCCCTCTTTCATTCCTTCGGCATGTCCGCCATCATGAATACGGTCATTCGAAGCGGCATGTGGGCCATGCTTTTCCCGAGGCCCCCGGATACCGAAGAACTGCTCAAGACCATCTGCAGGATTGCCCCTGAGAAACAGACCTACTATCCGGGGGCAGAGGTCCTTTTTCAACGCATTGCGGATTTTCCGGATATCAACAAGTATCCTATCGCCCAGAAACTCATGGGCTGCATTTCTGGCGCAGGACCGTTACATCACAATGTGAAAGAGCGTTTTGAAAAGGCCACCGGCGCCATTTTGGTGGAGGGATACGGCCTGTCCGAGGCGTCTCCCGTGGTTTCCGGAGGGCCCCTGGGAGCCATCGAGACCACCGGGACCATCGGTTTGCCCCTTACGGGAATCGAATGGAAAATCATGGACATGGAAACCGGGAAGATGGAACGTACCCCCGGGGAAATTGGAGAACTGGTGGTCGCTGGTCCCACCGTCATGCAGGGCTATCTCAACAATCCGGAAGAAACGGCAGAAACCATCCGGGAAAAGGATGGCAAGCGATGGCTCTACACCGGCGACATCGGACAGATGGACGAACTGGGTCGTGTGACCCTTAGCGATCGCAAAAAGCAACTCATCAAGGTAAAGGGGTACTCTGTCTTTCCAACCGAAGTGGAACAGCTCATGGGTGGCAACGAGGCCCTGCTGGAGGTGGCGGTAGCGGGTTTGCCCGATCCTGAAACAAGCGAGGCCATTAAGGCATGGGTGGTCCTCCGTGAAGACTGGAAAGGCAGGATCACGGAAGATGAACTCAAAGCCTGGTGCAAGAAGAACATGAGCCATTACAAGGCCCCCAAATATGTCGAGTTTATCGATGAAATTCCCAAGACCCTGGTGGGCAAGGTAATGCGCAGGCAACTTCAGGAGGCCGATCCCATCTACAGGGAGTATTACGGAAAGACGGAACAAGGGGTATAGGCCCTCAGTGTCTCCTTCCCTGATAACCGTTGTAAGAAACTGGCGCGAAAAGCTTCTGCCTGATCTGGTTGATCTTGGAATTGACGATTGAACGAGGCCTTGTCCAATTTCGAATTCCCAACCTCCCGGTTAGAGGCCCTGCTTATATCAGCAAGAGTGCCCAAATTCCAAATATCTTTGGTTAAGGATATCGATATGATAGAAAAAATGGCAGTCCCTGTGGAATGTTTCGATCTCAAGGGAAAAATCGCTATCGTGACGGGATCCGCACGGGGAATTGGGAAGGCCATCGCCGAATCCTTTGTTCTGGCAGGCGCCAGCGTGCTTGCCGTGGATGTGTTGGACTCCGTGACACTACCTTCAAATGAACATATGGAAAATTGGCATGGATTTCAGGCGGATGTAAGTCAACCGGCAGAGGTCGCCAAAATGACCGATTTTTGCGTGTCAAAACTTGGAACACCTGAAATCCTCATAAATATTGCGGCCATCAGTTCACCCTCTCCTGTAAGAGAGATGACTTTAGAGAATTGGAGAATGAATATCGATGTCAATCTGAGCTCCGTTTTTTTGTGTACCCATGCCGTTGTTCCATATATGATACACCGTAGCAGAGGCGCCATCATTAGCTTTTCTTCTGTTATCGCCCGTACGGGTGGTGAAATGAGTGCCCATTATGCGGCAGCGAAGGCCGGGATAGAAGGATTCAGCAAAAGTCTAGCCAGGGAGGTGGGCCCCTATGGTATTCGCGTGAATGTCATATCGCCCGGGATGATTGACACGGAAATGCTGAAATTGATGCCTCAGAGACAAAAACAGAAGCTCGTTGAGAGATTGCCTCTTAGAAGGATCGGATATCCGGAAGACCTGGTTGGCTTGGCGCTATTGCTCGCTTCAAGTGCGGGAAGCTACATTACCGGACAGACGATACATGTCAACGGTGGGCTTTTTATGGACTGAGTCATATAAACTGTCCGAATGAAGCCGGCTTACAGCCCCCCCAACGCACAGGGCAAACCCCCGAGGATTGGATATGCGGTCTAAGTGTTGACGTTCCTCAGATGTCATCTTTATCCACTGAAATCCCCAGGCATTTTAAACCACTTCAGGCAATTTCGTACCCTGGCGGCAGGAGGGAGTATAGGGCGGCAGGGCGAGTGTGTCAAATGCAAAACACCTCTCCCTTTTTCCGACTCCCATTGACCCCTGTGAGCGACTTCCATGCTTCCGATTCGTTGGGGCGTCACAGATGCGCGTCATAGGAATCATCTATATCCCCATATATCCCCAACGGATTGCCAGGAATTGCCTGAGGCCGTTTCTTTCGTCTTGACTATAGGATTCAATTGGATTAAACAAATGAGTTCAATTTACTCAGAAAAACCCCTTCAAAGCGAAACTGCTCATATGAACGGAATAGATATGACTACTGGCAAAGCAGGCTCAATCGTGGAAGAGAGAACAAGTAAGGCCGAAAGACTACAGTCCGATGGGGTGAGGCTTTACCCCGCAGGATATGGCATCGACATCACGATCACATCATCCGAGGCAAAAGATCGATTTGAACCCATGGACGCCGAGACCCTGGAACAGGAAGGCCTGTCGTATACCATGGCCGGGCGGATCATCGCGCGACGGGATTTCGGAAAGGCGTCCTTCATTCACCTCAAGGACAGAAAGGGACGGATCCAGGCGTACATCAGAAAAGACAAGGTGAGCCCTGGGGACTTCAACATATTTAAACTGATGGACATTGGCGATTTCATCGGCCTCAGAGGCACATTTTTTAAGACTCGGACCGGTGAGCTGACGCTTTTGGCTGATGAACTCACTCTACTATCCAAGTCGATGCTCCCCCTCCCCGAGAAGTGGCATGGCCTGACGGATGTGGAGACCCGATACCGGCAGCGATATCTCGATCTGATCATGAACGACCCCGTAAAAGAGGTCTTTGTGATGCGGAGCCGTATTATCCAGGCCATCCGGACCTTTTTTGTCGAGAAGGATTTCCTGGAGGTGGAGACGCCTATGATGCAGCCCATTCCCGGGGGCGCAACGGCCAGACCATTCAAGACCTATCATAACGCTCTCGGAATGGATCTCTACCTGAGGGTCGCTCCGGAACTTTACCTCAAGCGGTTGGTGGTGGGCGGCCTGGAAAGGGTCTTTGAAATCAATCGGAATTTCAGGAATGAAGGGATCTCCATCAAGCATAATCCCGAGTTCACCATGCTGGAGTTTTATATGGCGTACGCCACCTACGAAGACCTGATGGCCCTGACGGAATCTCTCTTTACGCATATCCTGGACCAGATTTTTGGCCGAACCGTTATTTCGTA
>Ga0068712_1000886_pt1 | contig 49733 bp, 61 predicted proteins | sample MTBAKSrepl1MetaG_FD_62987 | JGI IMG/M metagenome (GOLD analysis project Ga0068712, IMG submission 62987) | Enrichment culture microbial communities from Arthur Kill intertidal strait, New Jersey, USA, that are MTBE-degrading - MTBE-AKS1... | ecosystem: Environmental > Aquatic > Marine >... | reverse complement strand
CGCTATCCGCGAAGGCGGCCGTACCGTGGGCGCCGGCGTGGTCGCCGAAATTATAGAATAAGGAACGGCCCGAGTATGATAACGAGTAACCAGAAAATCCGCATTCGTCTAAAAGCGTACGATCATAAGCTGCTCGATCAGTCAACAATGGAGATCGTAGACACGGCGAAAAGAACCGGCGCCAAAGTGGCTGGGCCCATACCTTTGCCGACACGTATCAGCCGCTTCACGGTGTTGCGCTCGCCGCACATCGACAAGAAATCGCGGGAGCAGTTTGAAGTAAGGACACATAAACGGCTGCTGGATATTCTGGAACCGACACAGCAGACAGTTGACGCGCTTATGAAACTGGAACTGTCCGCCGGCGTCGACGTGGAAATAAAACTGTAAGGTTGTTCAATCAACTCAGTAACTGAATGCCATTCTCTCCGTTAGGTGTCCGCGGAGAGGGGAATGGCCGCAAAGGTATACGACATGATTTCCGGGTTGATGGGAAAAAAAATAGGTATGACGCGGATCTTTCTTGAAGAAGGTCGCGCCGTGCCGGTTACGGTCCTCGAGGTCGGCCCTTGTAAGGTGGTTCAGGTGAAAACTCCCGAAACCGACGGCTATAACGCCGTGCAGGTAGGATTTGGCGCCAAGCGCGAAAAGGGAGTCAACAAGCCGGAATCAGGACACTTCAAAGCGGCCGGCGTTGAAGCGATGGCCCACTTGAAGGAGTTCCGCGTCAAGGATACGTCCGAATTCGAACGTGGACAGACGCTGGGCGCCGATTTGTTCCAAATCGGAGAAAAAGTGGACATCCGCGGAACAAGCAAGGGACGCGGCTTTCAAGGCGTTATCAAACGTTGGGGATTCGGCGGTCTGAAAATGACGCACGGCACGCACAAGGTTCAGCGCTCGCCCGGTTCCATCGGATGCAGCGCCACGCCTTCGAAAACCATAAAAAATAAAAAGATGCCCGGACACATGGGTTCCGCGCAGGTGATGATCAAGAATCTCGAGGTCGTCGACGTTCGTCCCGATGAAAACCTCATTATGGTAAAGGGTTCCGTTCCAGGAAGTATCAATTCAATCGTCACGGTGCATAGGACGGGCGCTTAAGCGCCGAGTCGGTTCCGGGCCCGGTCAATGTGGTTGTAGATGGCCCTTTGAGAGGATGATGATGCCGGTTGTAGATGTTTTAAATATAAAGAAGGAAAAGATAAAAGAGATCGAACTTCCCGATGATGTCTTCAACGTGGAAGTGCGCGAGCCCGTACTGCATCAAGTGATCACCATGCAACTCGCGCGCAGGCGCTCCGGAAACGCCTGCACTAAAACTCGATCTGAAGTACGAGGCGGGGGCCGGAAACCATGGCGGCAGAAAGGCACCGGTCGAGCCAGATCCGGAACCACCAGGAGCCCCATATGGCGTCATGGCGGTATCGTGTTCGGGCCCAAACCTCGCGATTACGCCTATACCGTGCCCAAGAAAATCCGCCGGCTGGCTCTGAAAATGGCCTTGAGCAGCAGAAGCCAGAACGAAAAGCTTACGGTGCTTGAGGACTTTCCGGTTCAAAGGATTAAAACCAAGGATTTCGTCGAGGCCATGAACACGCTGGGCATTGAAAACGGACTGATCCTTACAGGTTCGGAAAATGACAAATTAAACCTGTCCGCGCGGAACGCGCACAATTTCAAGGTGCTGAGTGTGGACGGTATTAATGTGTACGATATTCTCAACCATGAGCATCTGGTTGTGCTTGAAGCCTGTATCGGAAACATTGTAAAGAGGTTGCTTCCCAATGAAGGAAATGCATGACATTCTCTACCGGCCGCTCATAACGGAGAAGAGCACCACGCAGAAGGACAAGCATGGCAAGATCACCTTCGCCGTGAGCAAAAAGGCCAACAAAATAGAGATACGGCAGGCTGTCGAAAAAGTATTCAAGGTCAAAGTGCTCGATGTGCAGACCATGAACGTTAGTGGGAAGAAGAAAAGGCTCGGCCGCATAGAAGGCAGAACCTCGGATTGGAAGAAAGCCGTTGTTACGCTTGCCCCTGGCGATCATATTGAATTCTTCGAAGGCGCGTAAAAAGTACAGAAAGAATATCGGCCGGGAAACACAGTGAGAGGACGCTATGCCGATTAAAAAAGTAAATCCGACATCGCCTGGCAGACGATTCCAGACTTACCTGGTCAAGGACCAGGTCACGGCCGAAAAGCCCGAGAGAAGTCTGGTGGAGTCGCTCAAAAGGAGCTCGGGTCGTAACAATTACGGCAGAGTTACGGCCAGGCACAGAGGCGGCGGGCATAAAAGGAAATACCGTATTATCGATTTCAAGCGCGACAAGTTTAATATCCCCGCTAAAGTCGCCACTATCGAGTACGACCCCAATCGTACGGCCAACATCGCGTTGTTGTTTTACGCGGACGGGGAAAAACGCTATATCCTGGCGCCGCTCGGTTTGCAGGTGGGCGACACGATTGTGTCCGGCGAAACCGTCGATATCAAGCCGGGAAACTGCTGCGCGCTTCAGCAAATGCCTCTGGGCACACAGGTGCATAGCGTTGAAATGCGTATGGGCGCCGGCGGCCAGCTTGCCCGAAGCGCGGGTTCGTACGCGCAGCTCATGGCCAAAGAAGGCAAGTTCGCGCTCTTGAAACTGCCGTCCGGTGAAGTCCGCATGGTGCACAGCCTGTGCCGGGCGACCATCGGGCAGGTGGGAAATCTGGAGCAGGAAAACGTTTCGCTGGGCAAGGCCGGACGGACGCGATGGCTGGGCAGAAGACCGTATGTTCGCGGCGTGGCCATGAACCCGGTCGACCACCCCCACGGCGGCGGTGAAGGAAAATCCTCGGGTGGGCGTCACCCTGTCACCCCGTGGGGCGTTCCCACGAAGGGTTATAAAACCAGGAAAAGAAAACCGAGCGATAAGTACATCGTTAAAAAGCGTACTAAGTAAGCGAGGAGGATAGCGTGGCGCGATCGCTCAAAAAAGGTCCCTTTGTCGATGATCATGTGCTGGAGAAAGTCAAACGCAGCAAAGACGCCGGAAGCAAGAAGATCATCCAGACATGGTCGAGAAGATCGACTATAATACCAGAGTTTGTAGGTTTGACTTTTGCCGTGCACAACGGAAAACGGTTCATACCCGTATTCGTTACCGAAAATATGGTCGGACACAAACTGGGGGAGTTCTCTCCCACCAGGACCTATTACGGACACGCGGCGGATAAGAAATCTAAAATCAGAAAAAAATAAACGGCTTTTGCGGGATAAATCATGGAAGTGCGAGCTGTCGGAAAATATCTCAGGATTTCACCACGCAAGGCGCGTTTGGTGATCGACGAACTTAAAGGACGTAAGGCCGAAGACGCAGTAAGCCGTCTTACCTTCACGCCCAAAAAAGCGGCGCGTTTGACGCTGAAGGTTCTGAAATCGGCCATTGCCAACGCCGATCAGAATCCGAGCATCGACGTTGACACCCTGGTGGTGAAGAACATCTATGTGGATGAAGGCCCCACCATGAAAAGATTCCGGGCTCGAGCCATGGGACGCGCCACTCGTGTTTTAAAAAGAACGAGTCACATTACCGTTATTTTAAAAGAGTCATAATTCGGGAGGTATATTTTGGGTCAGAAAGTTCATCCCATAGGATTTCGGTTGGGTGTCATAAAGACCTGGGACTCCAGATGGTATGCTGAGAAAGACTTTCCTGCGCTGGTGATCGAGGATAAAAAGATCCGGACTTTTCTCAAGAAGAAGCTTTACCATTCCGGTGTCGCCAACATCGAGATCGAACGGGCCGCAAACAAGGTAAAAGTGATCATTCATACCTCCCGTCCCGGAATTGTAATAGGAAAAAAAGGCTCGGAAATCGAAGCTTTGAAGAATGAGCTGGTCAAGCTGGTCAAACGCGAAGTGATGATCGATATCCAGGAAGTTCGCAAACCGGAAATCGACGCGCAGCTTGTGGCCGAGAATGTGGCTTCCCAGTTGGAACGCCGTGTGGCCTTCCGCCGCGCCATGAAAAAGGCCGTGGGAAACACCCTGAAGTTCGGGGCCCAGGGCATCAAGATATCGTGCGCGGGCCGGTTGGGCGGCGCTGAAATGGCGCGGCGTGAGTGGTATCGTGAAGGCCGTGTGCCGTTGCACACGCTCAGGGCCGATATCGACTACGGTTTCGCCCAGGCTCATACCACCTATGGCGTCATTGGCGTTAAGGTATTAATATTCAAAGGTGAGATTCTTGATAAAAACTCCGCAAGCGAAACAGCCTAGCGCGAGGTAGACACAATGCTCAGTCCTAAAAGAGTAAAACATAGAAAAGTCATGAAAGGAAAACTGCGCGGAAAAGCCATGCGCGGTTCGTCCCTGTCCTTCGGAAGCTTTGGGCTGCAGGCGGTGGAAAGTTATCGTATGACCGCTCATCAGATCGAAGCCGCCCGTATCGCCATCACCAGGCATGTGAAGAGGGGCGGTAAGATATGGATTCGCGTTTTTCCCGATGTTCCTTTCACCAAGAAACCCGCTGAAACCCGCATGGGAAAAGGGAAAGGTTCGCCCGAAGGCTGGGTGGCCCTGATACGGCCGGGCAAGGTTCTTTATGAAATAGATGGCGTTAATGAAGAGCTTTCGATGGAAGCGTTGCGTCTTGCGGCGTACAAGCTGCCCTTTAAAACAAAGATTTTGGTTCGAGAGGGACTGTAATGAAAGGTTCTGATATACGGGAACTGAGCGAAGAGGAATTGTTCGCCCGAAAGCGGCAGCTTCGTGAGGAACTGTTTAATCTGAAATTCCAGCACGCTACGGGACAGCTAGAAAACAACAGCCGCTTGAGCGCCACCAAAAAGGACATTGCCAGAGTTTTAACTGTCTTGCGGGAGCGGGGGCATAAAGAATAAGGTTGGAGCTTGGAATGAGTGAAAGCGGAAAAGGCAAACGAAGGGTATTGATCGGCTCCGTGGTCAGCAACAAGATGGACAAGACCATTGTGGTGTCGGTGGAGCGGAATTTTATACATCCGGTCTACAAAAAATACATTCGGCAACAGGTTAAATTCGCCGCGCACGATGAGCGCAATGAGTGTGAGATTGGGGACAAGGTCCAAATTATCGAATCAAGGCCCCTCAGCAAAACGAAACGCTGGCGCATGAGTCGCATAATAGAGAAGCAGCGATTATCGGGGTAGAGCTATGATCCAGGTTGAAACAAGACTCGATGTCGCCGATAATTCCGGCGCAAAAGAAGTGTACTGCATCAAGGTACTGGGTGGATCGAAACGAAGATACGCCAGCATCGGGGATATTATTGTAGTTTCGGTAAAAGAGGCCATCCCGAACGCCAAGGTTAAAAAGGGCGACGTGATGAAGGCCGTGGTCGTGCGGACCAAAAAAGAGGTTCGCCGTGTGGACGGCACCTACATCCGGTTCGACAACAACTCGGCGGTTCTCATCAACGCGCAAAGGGAACCCATCGGCACCCGTATCTTCGGACCGGTAGCGCGTGAATTGCGGGCCAAAAGATTTATGAAAATTATATCCCTGGCTCCCGAGGTGCTGTAATTAAAGGTGAGCGGACATGAAATCTTATTTCAAAGTCAAGAAAAATGACCGTGTTGTCGTACTCACGGGTAAGGATAAGGGTAAAACCGGCAAGGTCCTGAAAGTCGATTCGGCTAAAGGCCGCGTGATTGTCGAAAAGGCCAATCTCATTAAACGTCACACCAGGCCTAGTCAGACAAACAAAGGCGGTATCGTTGAACGGGAAAATCCCATCGAAATATCCAACGTGCAGGTCATTTGTCCCAAATGCGCCGAACCGTCCAGGATAGGGAAGAAACGTCTTGAAGACGGATCGCTCGTTCGGCAGTGCAGAAAATGCAATGAGGTAATCGACGACTGATCGGGGCATTTCGGTTAGGAGCGCTACAACATGTCGGAAATGAAGGATTTATATAAAAACGAAGTCGTGCCCCGCATGATGAAGGAATTCAAGTACAAGAACATCATGCAGGCGCCGAAGCTGATTAAAACGACAGTCAATATGGGGCTGGGCGAGGCTATTCAGAACGTCAAAATACTTGATTCCGCGGCCAAGGAGCTGTCTGACATAACAGGTCAGAAGCCGGTCATTACCAAGGCGCGCAAGTCGATCGCCAGCTTTAAGCTTCGAAAAGACATGCCCATTGGCTGTATGGTAACGCTCCGTGGCGACCGAATGTATGATTTTCTGTGGAAGCTGCTGAATATCAGTCTGCCTCGAGTGCGCGACTTCAAGGGAATCTCTTCGAAATCTTTCGATGGCAGGGGAAACTATACGCTCGGCATCAAAGAGCAGATCATTTTTCCCGAGATCGATTACGACACCATCGACAAGATCAAGGGAATGAACATCACCATAACCACAAGCGCTCGCACTGACCAGGAAGCGCGATTCCTCTTAAAAGAATTAGGCATGCCGTTCAGGCAGTAGATGGTCTGGAGGATCAGAGTGGCCAAGAAGTCTAAGATAGCCCAAGCCAAGAGAAGCCAGAAATTCGGAGTACGGCAGTACAACCGCTGCCCCCTGTGCGGGAGGCCCCGCGGATTTTTAAGAAAGTTCGGCATTTGCCGTATTTGCTTCAGAAACATGGCGTCCAAAGGCGAAATACCCGGCGTAATAAAAGCCAGTTGGTAGTGGGAGAATAGCATGAGCATGACCGATCCGATTGCAGATATGCTCACCCGGATTCGTAATGGGAAATTGGCAAGGTTTGGTAAGGTTGACATCCCGGCTTCGCGGATGAAGATCGGCCTGGCCAAGATCTTCAAGGATGAAGGGTTCATAAAAAATTACAAGGTAATCAAGGATCGAAAGCAAGGCATTTTGCGCGTTTTCTTGAAATACGATGATAACAAGCATTGCGTTATTCACGGTTTGGAAAGAGTCAGCAAGCCCAGCCGCCGCGTTTATGTGGGCGCCACGGAAATTCCGCAGGTGCTGAACGGCCTGGGCATGTCGGTCATTTCCACGTCAAAGGGACTTGTTACCGACCGGGAGGCGCGCAAGGATAATGTCGGCGGTGAAATTATCTGCGCCGTTTGGTAAGGTCTGGAGGCAACACCATGTCACGTGTGGGCAAATTGCCGATACCGGTACCGCAAGGGGTAACGGTTGATAATAAGGATGGCCACGTCAGCGTAAAAGGTCCCAAGGGACAGCTCGAACGCGATATCCATCCCTTGAGTAGTGTAACGATCGAGGATAACACCATCACGGTCAGCCCCGTCGATGAATCGCGAGAGGCTCGCGCGTTGTGGGGTCTCAGCAGGACTCTGATCAACAACATGGTGGTGGGAGTTACCGAAGGCTTCAAAAAAGGCCTTGAGATTATCGGCGTCGGCTATCGTGTCGAACAAAAGGGCGAGACGCTGGTATTCAACCTGGGGTACTCGCATCCTATAGAATTTCCATTGCCAAAAGGAATCAGCGCCACTCTGGACAAGCAGAACAAGGTAATGCTGGAAGGCATTGACAAGGAACTGCTTGGACAAACAGCGGCCAAGGTCCGTGGTTTCAGGCCTCCCGAACCGTACAAGGGAAAGGGAGTGCGTTACCAGAACGAATATGTTCGTCGCAAAGTAGGAAAAGCTGGATCCAAGTAAACCTCTACTCTCTATTCTGAAAGCGACACGGGAAGATTACGTATGGATAAGAACATAGCCAAAAACAGAGCGCACCTGAAAAGAAAAAAACGGGTTAGGAAAAAAATCCTGGGCACGAGCGAGCGCCCGCGACTGTGTGTGTATCGCAGCCTGAACCATGTTTACGCGCAGGTAATCGACGACGTGAAGGGAGTTACCCTTGTTTCCGCGTCTTCGATTTTGCCCGAGATACGAACCGCGTCTTCCGAGGATGACAAAAAGGGCGTAGCCAAGAAAGTCGGCGAACTGGTCGCCGAACGAGCGCTCGCTCAAGGCATTTCGCAGATCGCCTTTGATCGGGGCGGATACCGCTACCACGGAAGAGTACGTTCCCTCGCCGAGGGCGCTCGCGGCAAAGGGCTAAATTTCTAACCGGAAAAAACAGCGCATTGCGCGCGTAAGATAAAGCGGAGAAGGGGGCCAGCAGCAGTGTTTCAAACCGATTCGACCGAGTCCCAATATATTGATAGGGTCGTTCATATCAGCCGCGTAGCCAAGGTGGTCAAAGGTGGCCGGCGTTTCAGCTTCAGCGCCATAGTCGTTATCGGTGACGGTAAGGGCAATGTTGGAGCGGGTCTGGGCAAGGCCAACGAGGTTCCCGAGGCTATCTCGAAAGCTACTGATCGGGCCAAGAAGGATATGTTCGAGGTTCCGATCCTGAATAAGACAATTCCTCACGAGATAATCGGCAGGTATGGAGCCGGAAGGGTCCTTTTGAAACCGGCCTCAGATGGTACTGGAATCATTGCCGGCGGTCCGGTCAGGGCTATCATGGAAGCGGCCGGCGTACGAAATATTCTGACCAAGTGCCTGGGCACCAATAACCCTCACAATGTTGTGAAGGCCACCATAGAAGGCCTCAGGAGCCTCATCAGTCCTGACAAAATGGCCCAGATGCGCGGAAAAACGGTTGATGAGATGCAAGGAGGAACATCAGATGTCGGAACAGCCGAAGCAGGAGCTTAAAATACGTTTGGTCCGAAGCGGCATCGGCAGACCGAAAAAACACCGGGATGTGCTCCGCGGCCTCGGAATTAAGAAAATGCACAGAATCGTCACCCTCAATGACACACCGGCCATTCGGGGCATGATCAATAAAGTCTCCCATTTGGTTGAGATCGTGGAGTAGTCATGGTTACGCTCGAAAATCTGCATCACGCTGACGGCGCGAAAAAGGATCGTAAACGTGTCGCTCGCGGCCAGGGTTCCGGTTTGGGCAAAACAGCCGGACGCGGCCACAAGGGGCAACGGTCCCGATCGGGCGGACGCGGAAAAAGAGGATTCGAAGGCGGACAGATGCCCTTGCAGCGGCGCCTGCCCAAGTTCGGATTCAACAATATCTTCCGGAAAACCATCGCCGAGGTGAACCTGCGCGATCTGGAAAGGTTCGAAGCCGGTTCCGTTGTCGATCCCGAGCTGCTCGTGAAGAGCGGCGTTATCAAGAAAGCTTTTGACGGAGTAAAAATTCTCGGTCATGGCGAGCTGACCAAAGCGCTCACTATCAAGGCGCACAAGGTTAGCAATTCGGCAAAGGAAAAAATCGAACAGCTTGGCGGCAAAATAGAGGTAATCTGAATTGATCGGCGGCTTCCAGAATATCATCAAAGTACCGGAGCTTAAACGAAGAATCCTCTTTACGCTCATCATGCTCGCTGTTTACCGCCTGGGATGCCATGTGCCTACTCCCGGAGTAAACGGACAGGCGCTCGCCGCTTTTTTCGACCGCAGCGGCGGCACGCTTTTCGGTCTGTTCAACATGTTTTCCGGCGGCGCGTTGAGAAACCTGTCGGTGATGGCGCTGGGCATCATGCCCTACATCAGTTCGGCCATTATCCTGGAGCTGCTGACGGTGGTTATACCTTACCTGGAGCGCTTGAAAAAGGAAGGCGACGCCGGGCGTAAGAAAATCACCCAGTACACGCGGTACGGTACCGTCGTGCTGAGTTCCATTCAAGGTTTCGGAATCGCGGTGGGCCTTGAGAGCATGAGCGGCCCCGGCGGCATGATGGTGGTGAACAATCCCGGTTGGGGATTCAGAATAGTCGCCGTTATTACACTGGCCGCGGGAACATCGTTTCTTATGTGGCTCGGCGAACAAATCACCGAACGCGGTATCGGCAACGGAATTTCGCTGGTCATTTTTTCCGGCATTGTAGCCGGTATGCCCGCCGCCATCGGAAACAGTTTGCAGTTGATCAGAACGGGTGAAATGTCCATTTTCCTGATGCTGATCATTATCATTGTCATGGTCGCCGTGGTGGCCGCCATTTGCTTTGTGGAGCGAGGCCAGCGCCGCATCCCCGTGCAATACGCCAAACGGGTTGTTGGTAGGCGTATGTATGGCGGGCAAAGCACGCATCTGCCGTTGCGTATCAACACGGCCGGCGTTATTCCGCCCATTTTCGCTTCGTCGATCATAATGTTTCCGGCGACTATAACGCAGTTTATCGATATGCCGTTTATGAAAACGGTGTCAGCGGTTCTGATGCCGTCGCATATCATCTACAATCTGCTATACATTGGTTTTATATTTTTCTTTTGTTATTTCTACACGGCAGTCACGTTTAATCCGGTGGATGTAGCCGACAACATGCGTAAGTACGGCGGGTTTATTCCCGGCATACGCCCCGGCAAAAACACCGCCGATTATATTGACAAAGTGCTTACACGCATTACTTTTGGCGGAGCGATTTATGTGTCGATTGTATGCGTGTTGCCGACGATTTTAATTGGCCAGTTCAACGTTCCGTTCTATTTCGGCGGAACGGCGTTACTCATTGTGGTCGGCGTGGCTATCGATACGGTCGCGCAGATTGAGTCTCACCTCCTGACGCGCCACTATGAAGGCTTTATGAAAAAGGGCGCCTTGAAGGGAAGACGATAGTTTACTCCGCGATGTCTGGACTGGCGGGAAAAGACGCCTGCGGGCGCGGGAATGATCGTACAATGACGAGTCATTCCCATAAGGTGGGCCAAGCGATATGATCGTCTTGCGATCTCCCGAAGAGATTGAAAAGATGAGGGAGAGTAATGCAATTGTCGCTGAAATTCTCGCCCATCTGGCCGAAATGGTCGCTTCCGGAGTAACCACTCTGGATCTCGACCGAAAGAGTGAAGAGCTTTGCCGGCAAAAAAAAGCGAAACCTGCTTTCAAGGGATACCGCGGGTTTCCCTATAGCTTATGCGCTTCCGTAAACGAACAGATTGTGCATGGGTTCCCGAATAAGCGTCCGCTGCAGGACGGGGACATTCTCAGTCTGGATTTTGGCGTTTTACATAACGGTTACTACGGCGACGCGGCCATAACGCTTCCCATCGGGAAGATATCGGACACGGCCGCCAAACTATTGAAAGTAACCGAGGAGTCGCTTTATCAGGCAATCGAAAAAGCCAACGCGGTCAACCGCCTCTCCGACATTTCCAATGCGGTGCAAAGGCATGTTGAGGCCGCGGGCTTTTCCGTGGTTCGCCAGTTTGTCGGTCATGGTATAGGCAAGGAGCTTCACGAAGATCCGCAAGTTCCGAATTTCGGCCCTCCCGGCAGGGGAATACGGCTTAAACCCGGGATGGTGCTGGCCATAGAGCCCATGGTGAATGTGGGCGGATATGAAGTTGAAATTCTCGATGACGGATGGACGGCGGTAACAAAGGATCGTAGTTTATCAGCTCATTTTGAGCATACCATCGCGGTCACCGACAACGGGCCGGACATACTGAGCGCGCGCCTTTGAATAGCGCGATCGTGGAGAATGAATCATGAAAGTACGTAGTTCGGTAAAGAAAATTTGCAATAATTGTAAGATCATCAAGCGCCATCGCACCTTGCGGGTTATTTGCCAGAACCCGCGTCATAAGCAGCGACAGGGCTGATATCGAAACCGGATACGTTTAAGCGTTGGTGATCAGCAAACGTTAAAAAGGACACCGCAGGAGGTTGTACATTGGCCAGAATAGCCGGCATAGACTTACCACGTAACAAAAGGATGGAGGTTGCTCTTACCTACATCTTCGGCATAGGGCGAACCACATCCCAGCAAATCCTCGCCAAAGCCAATGTGGACATTAATCGGAAAAGCGACGACCTTACCGAGGACGAAGTTCGAGCCATCAGAAACGTCATCGACAGCGAATATCAGGTCGAAGGTGATAAGCGTCGCGAAATAGCGATGAACATCAAAAGATTGATGGACCTCGGCTGTTATCGTGGTTTAAGGCATCGCCGCGGTTTGCCTGCTCGAGGGCAGCGCACGAAAACGAACGCTCGGACCCGCAAAGGACCGCGGCGAATGGCTGTTGGAAAGAAAAAGAAATAAAGTGAGGCGCTTATAAATGGCGAGAGCAGGTAAGAAAAAGGAAAAGAAAAATATCCCCACTGGAATTGCCCATATTCAGGCCACGTTCAACAATACGATCGTTACCATTACCGATACGCAGGGCAACACCATTTCCTGGGCAAGTTCCGGTGGTCAGGGGTTTAAAGGATCCAGAAAGAGCACGCCGTTTGCCGCTCAGCTCGCAGCGGAAACCGCCGCCCGAAAGGCTATGGAGCACGGCGTCCGGAGCGTTGAGGTTCGGGTAAAGGGACCCGGCGGCGGCCGTGAAGCCGCCATCCGCGCCCTACAGGCCGCTGGATTTCATATAAACGTTATCCGTGACGTCACCCCGATACCCCATAATGGATGCCGGCCCCCAAAAAGGCGGCGTGTATAGCCTGCGAATGAGGAGGTAAAACTTGGCTCGATACACTGATCCCGCATGCAGATTGTGCAGGCGCGAAGGCCTGAAGCTTTTTTTAAAGGGTGACAGATGTTACTCTGATAAATGCGCATGGGAACGCCGGAGCTACCCTCCCGGCCAGCATGGCCAGAGGCGTGGCCGGAAGCAGTCCAACTACGGCCTGCAGCTTCGTGAAAAACAGAAAGTAAAACGCATTTACGGCGTACTTGAAAAGCAATTCCGCAGCTATTTTGCGCTCGCTGATCGCCGCAAGGGAATTACAGGCGCCAACCTGCTTATGCTCCTTGAACAGCGTCTCGACAGCGTTGTTTACCGGACGGGTTTTGCGAATTCACATAGTCAGGGGAGACAGCTCGTCAGGCACAACCATTTTCTGGTTAACGGGAAACGGGTTAATATCCCATCGTTCCAGGTAAAGATCGGAGACACGATAGAGGTCAGAGAGAAAAGTCGCCAATGCGCTCAGATCTTGTCCGCCATGGAAGCCGTTATGCGTCGTGGAGTTCCCGCCTGGATAGATTTGGACTCCGCCGCGTTTAAGGGTACCGTTAAAGCTTTGCCTACTCGAGAAGACATCACTATGCCCATTCAAGAACAGCTTATTGTGGAACTCTATTCCAAGTAAGTTGTTACTGCGCCGAATAAGGGTCACGAGAAGCGCATCGTATATTGAACTGTCAAGCGTACAACTCCGCAGCGTTCAATAACTTTAAACGGGAGTAACAATGCATAGAAATTGGCGAGAACTAATCAAACCCAAACGGCTCGAGGTCGATGAGGAAACGCATACTCCTTACTACGGCGAATTCGAATGTGAACCGCTGGAACGGGGGTTTGGCGTTACTATTGGGAATTCCTTGAGAAGGATTCTGTTGTCTTCTCTTCAGGGAGCCGCAATATTTTCCGTTAAAATCGACGGAGTGCTCCATGAGTTTTCCACCGTGCCGGGTGTGGTGGAAGATGTTTCCGATATAATTCTTAATTTGAAGCAAGTTTGTCTTAAAATGCACGGAGAGGGCGTCAAGTCCATACGAATCGAAAAAGATGGCGATGGAATTGTTACCGCCGGCGATATCATTGCGGATCATACCATTGAGATCATGAATCCCGATCAAAAAATCGCCACCCTGACCACCGACGGAAAACTCCGCATGGAGATGAAAGTCAAAATGGGCAAGGGCTATGTTCCGGCGGAACGCAACAAGCTCGAAGACGATGAGGTCGGTGTCATCGCCTTGGACGCGGTTTTTACGCCCATCCGAAAAGTAGCTTACAGGGTCATCAATACTCGCGTCGGCCAGAGAACTGACTACGACAAGCTCATTATGGAGATTTTTACCAACGGCACGGTCAGCCCCGAAGACGCGCTCGCCTATGCGGCGAAAATACTCAAGGACCAACTCAACATCTTCATCAACTTCGAAGAGGGCGACGAACCTCACGAAGAACACATCGAAGAAGATGACGAAGAGATCAACGAGAACCTCTACCGAACCGTGGATGAACTGGAACTGTCAGTTCGTTCGGCCAATTGTCTGAAGAACGCCAAGATCACCTATATCGGAGAACTGGTTCAGAAGACCGAAGCGGAAATGCTCAAGACTAAAAACTTTGGCCGAAAATCACTGAACGAGATCAAAGAGATTCTTGCTGATATGGACCTGCAGTTGGGGCTGAGACTGTCTAGCTGGCCGAATAAAGAATACCTCGAAAAGATAGAAAAGGAAAAGCGCCATGAGGCATAGGAAAGCCGGCAGAAAATTAGGGAGAACATCGAGTCATCGCGACGCCATGTTTCGAAATATGGTGACGTCTCTTCTGCAACATGGAAGAATCGAAACGACCGACGCCAAAGCGAAGGAACTCAGAAGGCTGGCGGACCGGATGATAACGCTCGCCAAAAGAGGCGATCTTCACGCCCGGCGACAGGCTCTTTCCGTTCTTAAAAGCAAAGCCGTTGCTCACAAGCTGTTTACCGAACTCCGGGAACGGTTTCTGGACCGTAACGGCGGCTATACCCGGGTCTTGAAAAAAGGTTTCAGAGCCGGCGACTGCGCCCCGGTTTCTATCATAGAGCTGATTCCGGCCGAGCATGAAAAGGCCAAAAAAGCCAAGAAGAAAGCGGCCAAGACCGAAGAGAAACCCAAGGCTCAACCCGCCGCCAAACCCAAGGCCAAGGAAGAAGAGCCCGTGGCCGCCGAAAAGCCTGTCGAGGCCAAGGTGGAAGAACCGAAACCGGCCGAGACGGCCGCGGCTGAACCGGAAAGTGAGCCGGAAAAAGAGTAATTGCTTTACCTTTTCCGCATCTCGATATAAGAAGCCCCGGATCGAATCGGTCCGGGGCTTTTTCTTTGCAATTCATACCCGCGCTTTTTGTATTCCCTTTCCCCGTCAAATCCGCCTTCACTTTCCTCTCCGGGACATGGCCCCCTATCAACGTCGGCGCTCAGCCGCGCAGACGGCGTGCTTTCTCGCTTCTCATTGCTCTCCTCCTGGGGCGTACGCATATCGTTGAAAAGTTTGAAGAGTTTGGCCCAAACCTGGCGAAAGATATTGACTTATAGGGCCATATAATATTATGTCAAAACTGACATAATAACGAAAAAGGCGTCTTCATTGCCGCCATCGATTGAATGCAATACGGGCAATCTTAAAACCTTACAAACGGTATAATCGTCCGCCACTCGATCAGACACCAGACGGCGATAGGGTTCCCGAGATCGCCAGAGACAACCCGCTTCACGTATGAAGGTCCCTTGCCTGCGCGGCGCGGGCGGGAAGATCTTCGGGGTGGAAAATCGCGCGCCGGCCCTTCATCGACGTCGCGTCTCTCATGAATCAAGGAGTTATGGCATGCCGGAATTGAGAATGAATGGGCGGGATCTCCCATTCAGCCCCGGACAGACTATATTGGAAGTAGCCCGCGATAATGACGTTCACATACCCACGCTCTGTCACCTGCCGCAGGTTGAAGCCACCGGCGTATGCCGTGTCTGCGTGGTGGAGGTCGCGGGGAGCGGTCGTCTTTTGCCCGCCTGCGCCACACCGGCCGGAGAGGGCATGGACATCCGGACGAACAGCGCCAAGGTTCGGACCGCCCGCAAAACCATCCTGGAACTGCTTGCGGCTTCGGGCGATCACGCCTGTCTTTTAAAGGACATGCCTTCGGATATGCTGAGCGAGCGGCGCCGCAAACTGAGGCAAAGACCGTGGCGCGAGCATCCCTGCCAGGCTCTGGGCGATTGCAAGTTTCAGGAATTGCTGGTCGAATACGGGGTCGCGGTCAAGGATATCGAACCGTTTGAGGAAGATTTCCCCCTGGATGACAGCTACCCCATGATCGTGCGCGATTTCAGCCGCTGCATTCAGTGCAGCCGCTGCGTCCAGGCCTGTAACCAGGTGCAGGTAAACCAGGCCATTCCCTATCCCTTCGGCCGCCGTGAGGACCATCCCGAGGGCTGGTATCCGGTGGTGGACTATGACAAATGCACACACTGCGGTGAATGCGTTCAGGCCTGTCCGACGGGAGCTTTATTCGAGAAGAAAAGCTACGGCCTGCTCGATGAGAGCGAAGTCCAGCCGGTGCGGACCACCTGCCCCTATTGCGGGGTGGGCTGCCAGCTCTGGCTGCATGTCAGAAACGACCGGATCGTAAAGGTGACCGGCGTGGAGGACGCCCAGCCCAACCGGGGCAGGCTGTGCGTCAAGGGCCGTTTCGGCTTTGACTTCATTCACTCCTCCGAACGGCTCAAAACGCCTCTCATCCGGGAGGAAGACGGTTTTCGCGAGGCTTCGTGGGAGGAAGCGCTCGATCTTGTCGCCTCCAGGTTTATGGAGATCAAGGAAAAATACGGGCCGGACGCCCTGGCGGGAGTAAGCTGCGCCCGCAGTATCAATGAAGACTCCTACAACATGCAAAAACTCTTTCGCGCGGTGATCGGGACCAACAACATAGATCACTGCGCGCGTACTTGACACGCCCCTACGGTCGCCGGACTGGCGATCGCGTTTGGGTCAGGGGCCATGACCAACTCGTTTGCGGATTTTCCGCTTGCGAAGATGTTCTTTGTTATCGGATCCAACACCACCGAGGCCCATCCGGTGGCGGCGAGCTTCATCAAGCAGGGCATAAAAAACGGCGCCCGTATGATCGTGGTGGACCCGCGCTATTCGGGCATTGCGGAGCACGCCCAGACGCACGCGCCCATTCGGGTGGGGACGGACGTGGCGTTTCTGAACGGCGTTATGAACGTCCTGATCGCCGAGGACCTGTACGACAAGGAGTACGTCCGGTCCTGCACGGTCGGTTTTGAGGAGCTTGCGGAGAAAGTAACGCAGTATCCGCCCGAACGGGCGGCCGAGATCTGCGGCGTTTCGGCGGACCTTATCCGGCGGGTGGCGCGGGAGGTGGCCAGCGTAAAACCGGCCATGCTCATCTATACCCTGGGCATAACCGAGCATACCTGCGGGGTCAACAATGTGCTGAGCTGCGCCAACCTGCAGATGCTCCTGGGCAACGTGGGGTTCGCCTGCGGCGGAGTAAACCCCTTGCGCGGACAGAACAACGTTCAAGGCGCCTGCGACATGGGCGCTTTGCCCAACGTTTATCCCGGCTACCAGAAGGTCGAGGACCATCAGGCCCGCGCCAAATACGAGGAGGCCTGGGGAGTCCAGCTACCCGCCAAGAACGGGCTCATGATGCCCGCCATGATGGACGGCCTCAAGTCGGGCAAGGTCAAAGCCTTTTACGTGTTCGGGGAGAACCTGGCCAACACCGAGCCGGACATCCATCATGTGGAGAGCTGTCTCGAATCCGCGGAATTCCTCGTGTGCAACGATATTTTTCCCACTGAAACCACCCGTTTCGCCCATGTCATTTTCCCCGCGGCGGCCTGGAGTGAAAACGACGGCACCTTCACCAACAGCGAGCGGCGGGTCAACCGCGTACGCAAGGCTGTCGACGCTCCGGGGGATTCCCGGCCCAACTGGTGGGTGTTCAGGGAACTGGCCCGTCGCATGGGACAGGAATGGGAATCCGAAAGCGCCCGGGAAATCTGGGATAATGAGATTGCGGTCCTGGCGCCGCAGATGGCGGGCATCAAATATCATCGTATTGAAGCGGACGGCCTGCAATGGCCGGTGCCCAATCTCGATCACCCCGGCACGCCCTTTCTGCACAAGGACGGTTGTTTTACCTGCGGGCTGGGGAATTTCACTCCCGTGGAATGGACGCCGCCCGCTGAAACTCCGGACGAAGAATACCCCTTGGTGTTGAGCACCGGGCGCCGGTTGTACCACTATCATACCCGCACGCAGACCGGACGCTGCCAAGGTCTGAATACGCTTCTGGGTGAGGAAACCGCGGACATCAGCGCTTCGGACGCCGAGAATCTGGGAGTAAAAAACGGCGAGAAAATTCGAGTCAGTTCACGGCGTGGACAGGTCGAAGTGACCGCGCGGGTTACCAAACAAGTCCCGCCCGGTATGGTGTGGATGGCCTTCCACTTCCGGGAAAACTGCTCCAACTGGCTGACCAATCCGGTGTACGACCCGGTGTCCCAGACAGCGGAATACAAGGCCTGCGCGGTGAGGCTGGAAAAAATCTGATCGCGGAACCCGGCCCGGCCCTTGATAAAGACGAAAAAAAGCCCCTGCAAAAAGGGGCTTTTTTTATGTCAGAGCTTGCTGAAGCCGCTTCGCGCTATTTCTTGGAGTAGTCGTACCATCCGGCTCCGGTTTTCCTGCCCAGCCGCTTGGCGCGGATCATGGTTTTCATCAGGTTGGGCGAAACCCATTTGTTTTCCTTGTTCAGCTCTTTGTAAAAATACTCGTTGACGAAATAGCAGATGTCAATACCGGTAAGGTCCATCAGCTCGAACGGGCCCATGGGGTAGTTGAGGCCGTTTTTCACCGCTATGTCCACGTCTTCCTTGGACGCGATTCCTTCTTCCACTATCTTGATGGCTTCGACCATGTGCGGAATCATAATGCGGTTGACGATAAAACCGGGCGAGTCCTTTTTGACTTCCACGGTTATCTTGCCCAGCTTCTTGGAAAACTCGGTCGTGGCCGCCACGGTGTCGTCACTGGTATAGTAGCCGCGAATCACTTCGACCAGCTTCATGAGCGGAACGGGATTGAAAAAGTGCATTCCCACCACTTTTTCGGGCCGGCTGGTGGCGGCGGCAATCTCCGTGATGGACATGGAAGAAGTATTGGTGGCCAGGATAACTTCGGGCCGGGTGAGGCCGTCCAGCTCCTTGAACACGCTTTTTTTCAGCTCGATGTCTTCAAGAACCGCCTCGATGACCAGATCCACGTCCTTGCAAGCCTCCATCTTGGTGGAGCCTTTAATGCGCCCCAAAACGGCGGCTTTGTCGTCTTCGGTCATTTTTCCTTTCTCAACGCCCTTGGAAAGGAAGCGGTCGATGTTCTTCAATCCGTTCTCGACAAAACGCTCCTCGATGTCCCGCATCACCACGTCGCAGCCGACCTGGGCGCAAATTTGAGCGATCCCGTTTCCCATGGTTCCCGCGCCCAATACCGCAACTTTTTTTATCTCCATTCATTACCCTCCTTTATTTGTTCGCTTTTTGCGTATGATGGGACGAATAACGCTGGATGTAATCGTGCAAGATTTTCTTATGATCAAAAGCCATTTCTTCGGGCAGGTTGTCAAGGGAAAAAGGGCGGGCCTCTGCCGCGTCATCCCCGCCTTGCGGCAGCCCCTGGGCTTTGGCGGCGAAAACCACGCTGAGAGTATGAAATCGGGGGTCGCGGTTCGGATCGGAATAGACGCCTACCAGACCGATCAGCTCCACCCGCAGCCCGGTTTCCTCTTTGGCTTCCCGCGCCGCGGCGTGTTCCGCCGATTCGCCGTAGTCGATGAAACCGCCGGGCAGGGCCCAGCCCGCAGGCGGGTTCTTGCGTTTGATCAAAACAATGGAACGGTCGGGAAGCTCGATGATTATATCCACGGTGGGAAAAGGATTTTTGTACCGTTTCACCTCGGCGCCGCATTCAGGGCATACCAGAGCGTCAAACGGCGACACGGCCCGCGTCTTCCTCGTCGATGTAGGAGAGATTCTCAAACTTGGTGAATCTGTTCAGATAGGCCAGCTTCACGGCGCCGACCGGCCCGTTGCGCTGCTTCCCGATGATGATCTCGGCGATGCCCCTGTTGGGATTGTCAGGGCTCTTGTTGTAGACCTCATCCCGGTAGATGAACAAAATGACGTCAGCGTCCTGTTCGATAGCTCCCGACTCCCTCAAATCCGCAAGCTGAGGCCGCCGGTCGCTTCGTTCCTCCACCCGCCGGTTGAGCTGGGAGAGCGCTATCACCGGAATACTGAGTTCCTTGGCCAACGCCTTGAGTGAACGCGAAATCTCCGAAATTTCCTGCTCCCTGCTGTCGATCCGGCTCCGGCCCCGCATGAGCTGCAGATAGTCCACCACCACCAGACCCAGATTGTTATCCGCCATGATGCGCCGTGACTTGGCGCGCATTTCCAGAACGGACAGCGCGGGAGTATCGTCGATAAAGACCGGCGCTTCCGAAAGCAGGCCCGCGGCGTCGATCAGTTTGGGCCAATCCTCCTGAAAGATATGCCCTCTCCGCATCTTGCTGGCGTCGACCGTCGCTTCGGAGCAGAGCATGCGGTTGCAGAGCTGCTCCTTGGACATCTCCAGGGAAAAAATAGCGGTGGTGATCCCTCCGTGAATGGCGGCGTACTGGGCTATATTCAGCGCCAGCGCGGTCTTGCCCATGCTGGGCCGTCCGGCCAGTATGATCAGATCGCCCTTCTGGAACCCGGCCGTGTATTCGTCCAGTTTTTCAAAACCGCTGGGAACGCCGGTGACCGCTTCTCCGCGTTCGTACAGGCGCTCCAGGTTCTTAAACCCTTCCTTGACGATTTCACTGAGGGGAAAATAGGATCGTTTAATGCGGCTTTCGCTGATGGCGAATATGGACTGTTCGGCGCTGTCCAGAAGATCGTCCGCGTCTCCGGAAAATTTATACGCCTCGGAGGCGATTTCAGCCCCGATATTGATCAGGCGCCGCAGGATGGCTTTTTCATGAATGATCTTGGCGTAGTTCTGAACATTGGCCGCCGTGGCGACGCCGTCCGCGAGACTCGCCAGATAGGTCGCGCCGCCCACGCGTTCGAGCTGGTTTTTTTTCTTGAGCAGGTTGGAGAGGGTAATCAGATCGACCGGTTCGCCCTGATCGAAGAGATCGGTCATGGTGGTGAAGATATGAGCATGGGCCTCACGATAGAAGTCGGCCGCTCCGATTACCTCTATGGTCTTGGAAAGCGCTTCGTTGTCAATAAGGACGCACCCCAGTACCGATTGTTCGGCTTCTATATCCTGCGGGGGCACCTTAAAGTCAGAAGCCGCTTCCTGAGCCATCCTTACTCCTCTTTCTCAACCAGGACGGTGATCGTGGCGGTCACCCGCGGATGGATCTTTATGTCCACCTTGTGTTCGCCCAGAGATTTGATCGGCTCCTCCAGCAGAATCTTCTTGCGATCCACTTCAACATTCTGCTCGGCCAGTTTCTTGGCGATATCGATGTTGGTGACGGAACCGTACAGCTTGTCGTCTTCGCCGGCGCGCTGGGCAATCTTGACGGTTATCTTCTTGATCTCCGCGGCCAGGGATTCGGCTTTTTCCAGTTCCTTGACCAGTATCGCTTCAATTCTGCGCTTTTCCTGTTTCAGCAACTTTACGTTGCTCTCGGTGGCTTCCAGGGCGAAACCCTTGGGAACAAGGTAGTTCCGGCCGTAACCTCGCGCGACTTCCACGATCTCGCCGCGCATACCGAGCGATTCAACATCCTGTTTTAAAAGCAGTTTCATATGCTATGTCCTCCGAATATTTGCGTCCGGCAGCTCTCAAGGGGCGCTTTCTTCCTTTGACTTGTGCAGTTTGCGGAAATCAAACCAGGTGTCAAATAGCCCTAAAGCGGCCACCAGCAAGGTCAGCAGTTGCTGAATGACTATCAATACATATAACATTCCACGAACAAAGTTGGGAACTCCCTTGCTCTTGAAAAACCAAGCGGTAATTGAAATGCCCTGAAAGAAGTAGACCAGCGCAACGAGAAACAGACAATTGACCGCTATGATTTTAACGGCGGAAACCGGCGTCAACGAACCGAATCCGAAAACGACCACCGCCCACACCAGCCGTTCCGGCGCCTGCCAGGTGGTAAGATTTTCCCACCGTTGCGGCCCCTTGAAACGCGTGATCATTCTGTTACAGAGTAACAGATTAATCCACACAAGAAAAGAACTGCCCATGATTACAATGGCGGGCAGAACTTCCAGAATCCTGCCTGCCATTTTCTGAGCGAGTTCGGAAAAGTCCTGTTCCGAGCCCACCGACATACCCAGGGAGCGGTAGAGTTCGAACGTGACCTCGAGGTTTTGCCGCAGGTCGTTCCGTAACAACTCCACCGGCCCGACGTTATCGGAAACCGAGGCGAACAGCAGCAGGACCACGCTTACCCCGACGGACGCCGCAACCGAGAGCGTCATGGTCCGGTCCATCGGCAGGGCCCTGCTCCAGATCTCCCCCATAATAAAACCGGTGACGGTCAGTTGCAGGAAGAACATTATACTGACGGTCCCGGCCCAGAACGCCGCGATGAGGGAAATAGCCAGAACGGCCGCGGCCAGTGCGGCAAGCGCGGCTTTACGGCCGTAGGAGGCTCGGATATATAAAACGGGTAAGGGAACGATAGCGCTTATCAGGACGCCGAAAATGGGAAACACCGCGGCGACGAGATACAAGCCCACGCTCGCCACGGTTGCCCACAACAAAGTCCTGCCGTTGAAATCGCCCACATCATACCACCGGCTGTTCGTGAATTACATCGTATACGATGAAGAATACGGCAACAGAGCGATGGCGCGGGCCTGTTTAATGGCCTTGGTCAGACTCCGCTGATGCTTGGCGCAATTGCCGGATATTCTTCGAGGTATTATTTTCCCGCGCTCGGTGGTAAAGTGTTTGAGCGTTCTGACGTCCTTGTAATCGATGGCCAGACTTGTATCGGCGCAAAACTTACAAACTTTTCGTCTGGCGAATACGCGTCTTTTTCTTCTCTGAGGTCTCATCATTGCCATGGCTTTTTGTCTCCTTGGAACTCACACAGGTTCTCAGTCGTCCTTTTCATCATCATCGTCGTCTTCGTCGGAATCCTCATCCTCGTCGGAATCTTCATCCCGATCTCTATCCGATCTCCGCGACGATTCCTCTTCGGCGGCGGGAACGGCTTTTACCTTTTCCTTCGCCGATCGGATCAGGTCATCCAAGGAATCCTCGGATACCGCTTCGTCCTGCAGGATGGTCTGAAACCGGATGACGTCTTCCAACATCTTGAAGTTGCGTTCCAGTTCCGTGGCGACCGCGCCTTCGGCCGCGTAGTCCAGCAGGATATAGTAACCCCGTGTGAGTTTCTTGACCTCGTAGGCCAGCGACTTGATACCCCAGTGATCCTCATTTATAATCCGGCCGCCGTTTTGTTCAACGACTTCCCGAAACCTCGAACCCAGTTCCTCGATGGTTTCGGTGGGCAGGTCCGGCTTGAGGATGTAGATACACTCGTAGCGTCTCATGTACGGATCCTCCTTGTGGATATAAAGCCCCGAATGGAGCAAGGAGTAGGGGATATGATTACCTATTTCCCCCTCTCAATGTAAAAAAGACCATTTAGCATCTTAGGCGCCGCCATGTCAAGACACGAGTGCGTTTGCGGACCGGAAAAACGCCGCCGCATTAATTAATTTGAGTTTGTTTCTAAATTCTGTACAATTGGGGCGGTTCAAATCTTGACACGGCGGACAAAAGCGTGTAGGTTCATTTATTTCTGTGTTCGAGCCTTGCGGAATACGCGGTTATTGGCGGGCGCGGTTTCATAATCCGGAAGCGGCGGCCAAAATTCGAGGGAAAGTGTAGCCAGGGATGTTTGAAAGCCTTAGCGATAAACTCAATCTCGCTTTTAAAAAGCTGCGGGGACACGGGAAACTAACGCCCGAAAATATCAAGTCCGGCCTCCGGGAAGTGCGCATGGCCTTGCTGGAAGCGGACGTGCACTATAAGGTCACCAAGGATTTCATCGCCTCGGTCCGCGAGCGGGCCGTGGGGCAGGAAGTCCTGGACAGTCTTACCCCGGCGCAGCAGGTCATTAAGATCGTCAATGACGAAATGGCCAAGCTCATGGGCGGGACCAGCTCCGAGCTCAATATCCAGGGAGCGCGTCCGTCCGTTATCATGCTCACCGGACTACAGGGCTCGGGTAAGACCACCACCGCCGGAAAGCTTTCGGTTTTTCTCAGGAACAAGGGCCGCCTGCCGTACCTGGCCCCGGCCGACGTGTATCGTCCGGCCGCTATCGACCAGTTGAAAAAGGTGGGTTCGGACCTGGGAGTCCCGGTTTATTCCTCCCGGACGACCGACGATCCGGTTGATATTTGCCGCAAGGCGCTGGCGGGCTGCCGGGAAGCCGGCGCCGACGTGCTTATCATTGACACGGCCGGGCGGCTGCACGTGGACGAAGAGCTCATGGACGAGCTCAAGCAGATCAAGCGCGCCGTCAATCCCGGCGAGATCCTGTTCGTGGCGGACGCCATGACCGGCCAGGACGCGGTCAATGTGGCGCAGAAGTTCAACGAGGACCTGGATATCAGCGGGGTCATCCTGACCAAGATGGATGGCGACGCGCGGGGCGGCGCCGCTCTTTCGATCAGATCCGTGGTGCAGAAGCCCATAAAACTGGTGGGCATGGGGGAGAAGTCGGAAGACCTGGAGGTGTTCCATCCCGAGCGTATGGCATCGCGGATTCTGGGCATGGGCGATGTGTTGTCCCTGGCGGAAAAGGCCCAGGCCCTCATGGACCAGAAAAAGGCCGCCGAACTTGAGAAAAAAATCCGCAAGGATTCCTTTACCCTGGAAGACTTCAGAAATCAGTTGGTTCAGATCAAGAAGATGGGATCGATCGAGCAGATCATGGATATGATCCCCGGCATGGGCAAGCTCAAAAAGCTGCGCAACATGGGCGAGGAAGAAACGGAACTGGTAAAAATCGAGGCCATCATTAACTCCATGACCAAGCAGGAGCGGGCCGATCACGCGATTATCAATTCCAGCCGTAAAAAGAGGATCGCCAACGGAAGCGGGACCACGGTGCAGGATGTAAACAAGCTGCTCAAAAATTTCATGCAAACCAAGAAAATGTTGCGGAAAGTAACTAAAGGTGGCATGAAGGGATTGCTGAGAGGCGGACTTCCCTTTTAGTTCGTTTTTTGTCGTTGTTTGGAGTGAGAATCAGTCTCAATGTTGAAAATATCTAACCGTATGGTTAAAATTGATGTTAGAATAACGCAAGAGGAGTAGGATACCATTATGCCGAATCGAATCAGGTTGACACGCATGGGTTCGAAAAAACGTCCGTTCTACCGGATTGTTGTGGCGAACTCCGAATCGCCCAGAGACGGAAGATTTATTGAGATTCTGGGAACGTACGATCCTCGAAAAGAGCCCTTTGAGGTCAATGTAAAGCAGGACCGTCTCTCCGACTGGTTGCAGAAGGGGGCGAGCCCGTCCCAGACCGTGGCCGGTTTGTTGAAACGGCAGGGGCTGGTGTAATTTTCGAGAACTGTTCCCAGGTCGTCACGAGCGGGCCCCCAAAAGATGCGGAAGTTTTAACTTGAGAGAAGGAGGCGAGCGCGTCTCTATTAAATGATGAGCTGCAATGAGATCCTCAGACGAATTTAACCGGACACGAAGGACGTGTGCGCAACTTGGGAGGATATGCGAATGAAAGAGCTCATTGAGTTTATTGCGAAATCTCTTGTGGACAATCCCAATCAGGTTGAGGTTTCCGAAATCGAGGGTGAGCAGACGTCAGTGATCGAGCTGAAGGTGGCGAAAGAGGACTTGGGAAAAGTGATTGGCAAGCAAGGGCGCACTGCGCGCGCCATGCGTACTATCTTGAGCGCCGCCTCGACGAAAATCAGGAAAAGATCTGTGCTGGAGATTATAGAATAGGCAAGCGGAACGACCCTTTAATTGAACTAGGGAAAATTGTAAAGACCAAAGGGCTCAAAGGTGAGGTGAAGGTTCAGCCTTACACCGATTCGCCTGAATCACTGGCGCGCTATTCGCGGATCTTTTTGCGTGATGGAAGCCTTGAGCCCCGGTTGTTCAATATAGAGCGTGTTTACCCGCAAAGAAACATCCTTGTTTTAAAATTACAAGACGTTGAAACCATAGATCAGGCGGAGCCTCTCATCGGTTTCCATATCTGTGTTCCCAGAGACGCCTTGGAGGAAACCGACGAGGATGAATACTACTGGCACGACCTGATAGGTCTGCGGATAACCGACGAGACGGGCAATGAGTTGGGCGAGCTGAAATCCATAGTGCCCACCGGCGCCAACGATGTGTATGTGATTGAAAAGGAAAAGCGCGAACTGCTGCTGCCCGCTACCGAAGATGTCATATTGGAAGTGGATTTACGGCGGAAAGTCATGGTAGTGAAACTGCCGGAAATCATATAACGCCCATGAAATTTACAGTCCTGACCCTTTTTCCCGAGATGTTTTCGTCTCCGCTCTCGGAAAGCATGCTGAAACGCGCCATTGAAACGGGTCATATAGCCGTCGATATTGTCGATATACGGGAATACGCCGAGGGACGACACAAGCAGGCCGACGACCGCCCCTATGGCGGCGGCAGCGGTATGGTGTTGATGCCCCAACCGCTGGCCCGCGCGCTTGAATCGGTGAAGGATGCGGATGGGGAACGCACGGAACGGGTGGTTCTGCTTTCTCCTCAAGGCGCCCGGTTCGACCAAGCCATGGCCGGGGAGTTTTCCCGCGTCGATCATCTCGTTCTGGTCTGCGGCCGCTACGAAGGCGTGGACGAACGGGTAAAAGAGTTGTACATCGAGCAGGAAGTGTCCATCGGCGACTATGTGTTGACCGGCGGCGAACTGGCGGCAATGGTGGTTCTAGACGCCGTGGCCCGTCTGATTCCGGGAGTGTTGGGCGACCCCGAATCCCTGCGGGAGGAATCCTTCTGCGACGATTTGCTGGAATACCCGCATTACACGCGGCCTGAAACTTTCGAAGGGCGCAAGGTTCCCGATGTTCTTCTTTCCGGGCACCACGAAAACATCAGGCGGTGGAGAAGAAAAGAAAGTTTGAAAAAAACGGCCTTGAATCGACCGGATTTATTGGATAAGAAGAGCCTGTCACCGGAAGACCGGGAATTGCTGAAGCTGGCCATGAAGGAGCTGGAAAACTGAAAAAGGTTCCGGCAAAGGTATACGCAGGGCTGGCGCATTATCCGGTTTACAATCGCAAACGCGACATCATCGCGTCGGCGATCACGAATCTGGACATACACGACCTGGGGCGTCTGACCGCCACCTTCGGGCTGGCCGGTCTGTACCTCATTACGCCGCTGGCTGACCAGCAAACGCTTGCCCGCCGCATTATCGGCTACTGGGTTCAAGGACCCGGAGGCGCCGTCAATCCGGACCGGGCGACGGCCCTCAAAAGGGTGAAGGTGAGCGGCGATGTGGACCAGGTCGTACAAGAGATTGAGAATACCGAGGGGATCCGCCCTCGAATTTTTGTCACGGGCGCCAGGGAAACGGAAGGCGCTCTTACGTATGGCGCCGCGAAAAAGATACTAGGCGAAGCCCGGGCCTGTCTCCTGTTGTTCGGAACCGGCTGGGGGTTGGCGGACGAGCTGTTCGAGCAGGCGGATCATGTTCTTGAGCCGATCAGGGGTGTGAACGGATTCAATCACCTCTCCGTAAGGACCGCCGCGGCTATAATATTGGACAGACTACTAGCGTGAGGAGGTTTCACGTGGATACAATACGGCAGATCGATTATGAAAGTATGCGTACCGACATGCCCTCTTTCAAGGCCGGCGACACGGTGCGCGTGCATGTGAAGATTAAAGAGGGCGACAAGGAACGCGTGCAGGTGTTCGAGGGTACGGTCATCAGCAAGAGAAAAGGCGGGATGGGCGCTACCTTTACCGTACGCAAGGTTTCCTACGGCGTAGGCGTGGAGCGTATATTCCCCAGTCACTCACCTTCCATTGAGAAGGTTGAGGTCGTCACCATCGGCAGGGTAAGGCGGGCCAAGTTGTACTATCTGCGCCAGTTGCGCGGCAAGGCGGCCAAGATCAAAGAAAAAAGATAAGCGGCCTGATGGGTCGTCCCCGCCAGCTCGATATCGCATTCGTCCCGGAGGGAAGCAGGGATCGTTTGCTCTTTGAAAAAGAGGCCTTGAGCGCGGGTTATCGTTATGTAGCCGGCGTCGATGAGGCGGGTAGAGGACCGCTCGCGGGCCCTGTGGTGGCCGGCGCGGTCATATTGGATCTCGAACGCGTGGTCGACGGTCTGGACGACTCCAAAAAATTGGCTCCGAGCCTGCGGGAGAGCTTGTTCGACCGCATCAGGAAAACGTCGATAGCCATTGGCGTGGGCGTGGTTCAGCCGGGCCGCATAGATCAGGTCAACATTCTCAGGGCGACGCTGGAATGTATGCGCATCGCGGTGGAACGGCTGCCTGTGCGAGCCGACTTCGCGCTTGTCGACGGGAATCAGCGGGCGCCGCTGGATATCGGGCAGAAAACCATCGTGAGCGGTGATGCGCTTTGTCCCAGCATATCGGCGGCGTCAATCGTGGCAAAGGTGGTCCGTGACCGTCTGATGGCCTATTATCACACCAAATTCCCTCTTTATAACTTCCTTTCCAACAAGGGTTACGGCACGCGTGAACATAAAAGCGCCATAGCCCGTCACGGCGTCTGTCCCATTCATCGTAAAAGTTTTCATGGCGTAAAGGAATTCGTAACCATTTCAAACGACCCGATACACTGCTCAATCTCATAACTCAGCGCGCCGCAAACGCCACATTCTATGGAACGAACACAATTAGGAAAACGTTCCGAGGACCTTGCGGTTACCTATCTCCGCAAGGCCGGCCTCAAGATAGTCCAGCGGAACTACCGCTGCAAGCTTGGCGAAATCGACTGCGTCGCCAGGGACGGGAACTCCATCGTCTTTGTTGAGGTGAGGTCCAGATCAACGGCGGACTCCGGAAGCCCGAAATATTCCATCGGGCCCAAGAAAATACAAACTCTATCCAAGGTCGCTTTATACTATCTGAAGCGGAACGGGCTCCTCTCCAATTCGGCCCGTTTCGATGTGGTTACCGTGGTCTTTGAAGGCGACTCCCCTACCATCGAGTGGACGCGAAACGCGTTCGATTGCGCGATGGGCTGATTGAACGGGAACTCATGGCCGAAAACAACAACGCCAATTTTGAAGGATCGGACGCTGACGTCGAAGCGGGGACGCTGTATGTGGTCTCCACGCCCATCGGCAATCTGGAGGATATCACGGTCCGGGCGCTCAAGATTTTGGCCGGAGTGGATTTAATCGCGGCGGAGGATACCCGGCATACCAGAAAGCTGCTGGCCCGGTATGGAATATCCAAACGCCTTGTTTCCTGTTTCGAACAGAATCAGCCGCGGCGGGTGGCCGGTCTGCTCGGCCATCTGGAGAAAGGCGGAAGCCTGGCCCTGGTCACGGATTCCGGCACGCCGACGCTGTCGGACCCGGGGGGATTGATAATCAGCCGGGCGCTTGCGGAGGGATACCGCGTCACGCCGATTCCCGGCCCTTCGGCCGCCATCAGCGCGCTGAGCGTTTCGGGAATCCCCTTTAGCTCCTTCGTGTTTGAAGGATTTCTGCCTTCCAAGAAAGGCCGCAGAAAACAACGGCTGCAAGCGTTGGCGTCGGAACCGAGGCCGCTGGTGTTCTATGAAGCGCCGCACCGCCTGCTGGCGGTTTTGAACGATATGAAGGATATTCTTGGCGCCAGACAGGCCGTGGTGGCCAAGGAGATGACCAAGCGGTACGAACGGTTTTTTCGCGGCGAGCTGCCTGAAATCATCGAGAGCCTTTCCGCGCGGGACGTCAAGGGCGAGTACACCATCATTGTGCATGGCGCCGCGGAGGCGGAAGAATCCGAAGAGCCTTTTGACGAGGAGTTGCGGGAGGCCATTATGGAGCAGGGAAAGTCGTTGAAGGAGGCCTCCGCGCAGATCGCCGCCGCCAGAAACCTGCCCAGGAGGACAGTATACCAGGAAGCGGTGCGGCTGAAGAGAACGCGGAAAACGCCCGAATCCGAATAATCGAAATGAGCGCCGGTTGACACATTTATAGTCCTATGCTAGGAAGAAAGGTCCTGGAAAAGCAATGAAGAGTCAATACTGGAGCCTGATATATCCATGAATGTGTTGCTTAGATCGCTTTTTCTTCAATGCTCGTGGAATTTGGAGCGTATGCAGAACCTTGGTTTCCTTTACTCGCTCATGCCCGCGCTAAAGAAGATCTACAGCCGCGAGGAGGATCTGCGGGCGGCGCAGGCTCGCCATCTTGAGCTTTTCAATTCGCAGCCTTACATGGTTACGGGCATTCTGGGCGCGGTGGTCAACCTGGAAAAGCAGTGCGCCGAGGGAAAAATAGCGCCGGACTATATATCGTTATTTAAAAAGAACACCATGTCGGGCTTCGCGGCCTTGGGCGACTCGTTTTTCTGGAACACGCTGCGTCCGCTCTCCGCGGCCATAGCGCTGGTATTCGCCTTTAAGGGCAGGCTGTGGGCCCCGCTTGCGCTCCTGGCGATCTATAACACGGCTCATTTTTTCGTGCGGGGGCGGGGCTACGTCGTCGGAAGGCGAAAAGGCGTGGGCCTGATAGACGAATTTCAGAAGTGGCGCGTGCCCGACCGCGTCAAGCGGCTACGGATTCTGACTCCGCTTGTTTTGGCGCTGGCGCTGTTTTATTCCGTTTCGGTGGCGGTGGACGGCGTCCAATGGTGGGCGCAGCTGTCGATGTTACCCGCCGTGTTTTTGTTTAGGTTTTTTTTCGTACGTAATATCTCACCCGCCGCCATTCTACTCGGCGTATTCGCTCTCGCCACCCTGGCGGCGTTGATAATGGAAGTATGATGGACAGTCTTCGACGCAAATTCGTTATTCGTAACGATAAAGGACTGCACGCCCGGGCCGCGGCCACGCTGTTGTCTCTGGTGAGCAGATACGACGCCACGGTAACTCTCTACCGCAACGGCATGAAAGCCGAATGTGACAGCATCCTGAGCGTGCTTACGCTGGCGTGCCCGAAAGACAGCGAGCTGGAGGTTGAGGTGATGGGCGCGGACGCTGAAACGGCCTTGGATGAGATCGGTCGACTGATCGAAGATGGTTTCGGGGAAAATGGCCAAGACCTTTGAAATCCGCAAAGAAACCGTACTGACCGGGATTCCGGCTTCCCCCGGGATTGTGATCGGCAAGTCGTTTCATGTCGAACGCGACGAGCCCAAGGTCATCTACGAGTACCTGCTCACCGACAATCAGATCGAGGAGGAACTGAAACGCTTCGACGACGCGGTGGCGGAAGTTCGCTCCCAGCTTGGCGGTTATATTCAGGAGTTGCCGGGTGAATTTCAGGATCACAAACATGTTCTGAGCGCCCACCTGATGATCCTGGAAGACCGCATGATTTACGACAACACCCATCAGCTGATCAAGTCGGAAAAAATCAACGCGGAATGGGCCCTGAAACGGTCGCTGGACAGGGCGCGGAGATTGTTCGAACGGGTCGCCGACAGCTATATCAAGAGCCGCGTGGAAGATGTGGTCGCCGTGTGCGAAATGATCTGGCGGTATCTGGCCGGAAAGGACCAGAACGATATCCGGACCATCAAAGGCCGGGTCATCATCGTGGCCAGAGACCTCTCGCCCGCCGATACCGCTCAAATGAACATCGAGCAGGTCATGGGATTCGTCACCGATATGGGCGGCAGGACATCCCATACCGTCATCATGGCGCAAACGCTCCAGATTCCCGCCGTGGTCGGGTTGAAAAACGCCACGGAAAAGATCGCCAACGGACAGATCATCATCGTTGACGGCAACGCCGGCAAGGTGATACTGGACCCCTCCGACGAAACGATCGTAGCCTACGAGGATCTCAAGCGCCGGTATGAAATGTACCAGGCGGAAATTATCCGCAGCGCCCATCTGCCCGCGGAAACGCTTGACGGCTGCCATATTTACGTCAGGGGGAATATCGAACTTTTCGAAGAGGTTACCGCGGTGCTCGATTACGGGGCCGAGGGAATCGGGCTGTACCGGACCGAGTTCCTGTACCTGGCGTCCAAAACCCTGCCCACGGAAGAGCAGCTGTTTGAAACCTACCGCGACTTGGCGGAAATCGTCAGCCCGCATCCGGTCACCATCAGAACAATCGATCTGGGCGGAGACAAGTTCGCCTCCAACATACCACTGGCCTCGGAAATGAACCCCGCCCTCGGGTTGCGGGCCATACGGTTTTGTCTCAAGGAGCGGGGCATATTTGAAACCCAGTTGCGGGCCATCCTGCGGGCGAGCAATTACGGCTCCATCCGCCTTATGTTCCCCCTTGTCTCGGGCGTCAGCGATATTATCGCGGTCAAGGAAGTGCTGGACAAGGCCAAGGACGATCTGACCCGGCAGAGTATTCCCTTCAACCCGGACATGCCGGTGGGGATAATGGTTGAAGTGCCCGCGGCGGTGACCGTGGCCGACCTTTTGGCCCGGGAGGTCGATTTCTTCAGCATCGGGACCAATGACCTCATTCAGTACGCCCTGGCTATCGACAGAGCCAACGAAAATGTGGCCTATCTCTACCAGCCCTATCATCCCGCCGTGCTGCGCATGATCAGACAGGTTGTGGCGGCGGCGAAGCGCGAAGGGATTTCCGTGGCCATGTGCGGTGAAATGGCGGGCGAACCGCTCCTGACCCCGCTTCTTTTGGGATTGGGACTGGATGAGTTGAGCGTAAATCCCACGTCCATACCCATTGTTAAACGCCTTATCCGTTCAATTTCACTGGAAGACTGCAACGGCATTGTCGCCCAATGCATGACCTGTGTCACCTCGAAACAGGTGCGTGAATTTCTGAATGTGAAGATGGCCCATCACTTTCCCGACCACTTTGCCCCCGACGGTTCGTTCGCGCTGTAGCCGCCGGCCTCAACCGGCCGCCAATCGACTTGTGTTTTCACATGGCCTGAGCTACTATTCCACCTTGGCGTGACGCTATCCTGTATTTGAGTATGGAGAGGTTATGCGGATTTTGTTTGTTTCTTCAGAGGTGACTCCTTTCGCAAAAGCGGGCGGGCTGGCGGATGTGTCGTATAACCTGCCCAAGAAACTGGCGGAGATGGGACACAGTGTCAGCGTGGTAACGCCGAAACATCGCAGTTCCGACAAAAACAGGCCGTCCGAAAAGCTCGATAAAAAGCTGGTCGTGCCCATAAACTGGAAAGAGGAAGAAGCCGAGATTTTTCGTTCCGACATCTGCGGCGTGGCGCCGGTTTATCTGATCGCCAAGGACAAATACTTCGACCGGGATGGGCTGTACGGCAACGCTTACGGCGACTACGAAGATAACGCGGAACGGTTTATCTTTTTCAGCAGGGCCGTTCTGGAATTATGCCTGGCCATAAATCTGAAGCCGGACGTCATCCACCTGAACGACTGGCAGACGGGGTTGACCGCGGCCTATATCAAAAGCCTCTATAAGGAACATGAACTCCTGGCGGACGCCGCCACTGTTTTCACCATCCACAACCTGGGCGCGCAGGGAAATTTCTGGGTCTACGATTTTTCGCTCACCGGCCTGGGATGGGAGTACTTCACGCCCGAAACCCTTGAATTCTACGGCCATCTCAGTCTGATAAAGGGAGGGCTGGTCTTTGCCGATGTGCTGTCGACCGTGAGCGCCACCCACGCCAGCGAGATAATCACGCCCGAATACGGTTTCGGTATGCAGGGGCTGCTCAATCATCGCAAGAACGATCTGTTCGCCATCCTCAACGGGGTCGATTACCAGGATTGGGACCCTCGCAGGGACATTCATATAAAGCAAAACTTCGACAAAAACGATCTGGCGCCCAAAAAGGCCTGCAAAACAGACCTGCTTGAAGCGCTCAAGCTCGATTGCCGTTCGGATTCGCCTCTGTTGGCGATTATCTCGCGGCTGGTGGACCGCAAGGGACTCGATCTGGTGAGTCAGGCCTTCGAGCGATTGCTGGAGATGGGAATTCAGTTTGCCATCATGGGTATGGGCGAGGACAAATACCACACCTTTTTCCGGGAAGCCGCCGCTCAATACCCGGATAAGGTCTGGTTCGGCATAGACTATGATGAGTCCATGGCCCACCGTATTCACGCCGGAGCGGACATGTTCCTGATGCCTTCGCGCTACGAAGCGTGCGGGCTGGATCACCTGTACGGGATGCGTTACGGGACGGTTCCCATAGTACGGTCCACCGGCGGCTTGGATGACACCGTGCAAGACTATAACGAGTCCAACGGCGCCGGGACCGGATTCAAATTCCAGGAATACAGCGTTGACGCGCTCGTCCGGGTTTTTGAACGCGCCTTGAGAGTCTACGCCATGAAGGATCGATGGCTGAGTATGATGCGCTCGGCCATGGAGTGCGATTTTTCCTGGAAAAAATCCGCCTCCGCCTATGTGGATCTCTACCGGACGGCTCTCGACCGCGCGAAAGTCAGGGGGAGGTAAACCGATTCCGCCATGCGATACGCCGCCCCCAAAGACCTGTTCCGGGTTTTGAGCAAAGTCGTTGAGATCGCCAACTCAACGGTAACCGCTGAAACAAAGCTGCAGAACATCCTCAAGTATGTGATCCATGAGTTCGGCATGGATCTGGGCGTCATTTACGGCCTTGACAAGGAGTTCGACAACCTGGTCATACGGGCTTCGAGCTGCCCGGTTTCCGAACTGCCCTTGAAGACGATCATCCCCCTTGGAAACGACATCACCGGTTTGTCCGCCCAGGAAAAAAGCGCCAAAATCGCGCTGGGCGAGATATTCATCAACGAACGCGATGAACGGGACGATTTCGATACCAGGATCGCCGTCCCCATACTCGACGACACCTTTATCTACGGCGCGCTTATCATGCTTTCCAGGGAACGCGCGCAGCCCACCCCGGAATCCATGTCTCTTTTGGGGACGATCTGTCTGCTGCTCGCGGGCACCATACGTCATTTCCGCGTTTCCCTGGAGGCGAAAAAGCGCATAACCGAGCGAAGCGCTCTCTTTGAAATAGGCAAGGTAATTTCCAGCACCATGGATCTGCAGGAACTGGTGGATCAGGTGGTGCGCATATGCGCCAAAGTCGTGAGCGCGCGCGGAGCGCTGCTCTCCATTTTCGACGCGCCCAAGGGCGAGGCGATCATAAAAACCGCCTTCGGTCAGCGCCAGGAGGAAACGGCGCCCCCGCTCTGTGTCGCGCTCGATTTTCGGAACGGCCTGGAAGGCACACTCTGCGTCTACGAAAAGCTTTCCTGGGAGAACGGCCAGCCCATACCCTTTGACGACGACGACCACCAGCTCCTCATCGCGCTTTCGTCCTTTCTGAGCAGCGCGCTGGACAAGGCGTTGATTTTCGCCAAAATGGAGAACCTGGTTAAAAGAAACCAGATGCTGGTGCGGCGGCTGTCAACGCTCTATGACATCTCCAGCGCCATGATGATGACCGTGGACTTTGAAACCCTGACCGACGTTATCCTCAACGAGCTTATACTGCGGGAAGGCCTGCTCTTCGACCGGGCGGTCATGTTCCTGCTTTCCGATGACGGCGCGTCCCTGCGTCTCCATAAGGGATTGGTGAAACAGCCCGCGTTGGAGGAAGAGATAATCGGCGCGGGGGACGGCTCCGCCGACGCGGAACGGATCGTGGAGTTATTCACGGTGCATGGCGGGCTGCGGGACCTTTCCCTGCCCATGGATGAAAACGGCGGGCCGCTGGTGGATGGACTCCGCATGAAAAAAGTCACCACCGTGACCAGCCCCGTGACAAACGTCGAGGGCGACAGCCGGAAAATCTACGATTTCCTGGGCGAGGATTTCGCCGCGGTCCCGCTGATGGCCAAGGACAAGGTGATAGGCACCCTGGTGGTGGATCATAACGGGGAACAGCGGCCGGTCAACGAAACCGAACTGCGGACCCTGGCCATGCTGGCGCATCAGGCCGGGCTGGCCCTGGAAAACTCGCGTCTTTACGCGTTCATCGACGGGGTCAACAAGGAACTCCGGGAAGCGCGGGAAAAGCTGCTGGAAACCGAAAAGATGGCCGCATTGGGTGAGGTGGCCGCCGGAATCGCCCATGAAATCCGCAACCCCCTGGTTTCCATCGGAGGCTTTACCAGAAGAGTTTTGAAAAAGGTGGACGACGATTCGCCCATCAAGGAATACCTGCTGGTTATCATTAAGGAAGTGGAGCGGCTGGAAAAGACGCTGCGCGATGTGCTGAGCTTCTCCCAGGATCTTGATTCCATACAGTTCCAGCCCAATGACCTCATCCTTTCCATCGAGGCCGCCTTGTCATACATGCGGCTGGAGTTCGAAGAAGGGGCCATCATCGTGGAAAAGGAGTACGCGGACATCCCCAAGGTCTACGGTGATGAACGTCAGCTCAGGCATCTTTTCTTTAATCTGTTCCTCAACTCCCGTCAGGCCATGAAGCAAGGCGGCGTTATTCGTGTGCGCACGTACCAGGATATCGATGAAGAGCATAAAAGCCCCTTTGTGGCGGTTGAAATCACCGACAGCGGCGGCGGCATACCGTCGAATATCCTGCAGAATATTTTTAATCCGTTTTTCACTTCCAAACCCCAGGGGACAGGTCTGGGGCTTTCCATCGCGCACCGCATCGTGAAGCGGCACAACGGTGATATCGAAGTGATCAATCACCCGTCGGAAGGCGCGTCCTTTATCGTCAAGTTTCCGGCTTTCCAGTTTGCGGAAAGACCGCTGGCCAGGGCCAGATGACGAGATAGGCGCGAATCCTCGGCGCTTCCATTTCAATAACCGGAACCATAAGAAACCAATAACGTACTCATAATAGGGAGGATTCGGTTTATGCCGAGCACGGTCTATTTTTCGGATATGAGGGCTAATTTTCGTCAGAATCTTTTGGACAAGGTTGAAACGCTTCTGGACCGGGTAGGGCTGGAAGAACGGATCAAGCCGCGCGATCTGGTGGCCATCAAGCTGCACTTCGGCGAAAGAGGGAACACTTCTTTTATCAGACCGCTTTTCTTCCGGCGCATTGTGGAGAAGGTGAAGCAACTGGGTGGCAAGCCCTTTCTGACCGACGCCAACACCCTGTATGTGGGCTCCAGGAGCGACAGTGTCGCGCACACCCTGACGGCTCTTGAAAACGGCTTTTCCTACGCCAGTGTGGGAGCGCCGCTTATTATCGCCGACGGTCTCCGGGGCGGTTCCTACCGGGACGTGCCGGTGGACGGCGAACTCCTGAAATCGGTGGCCATAGGTTCTGAGATCGTCGAAGCCGACGCCCTGATTTCAGTGGCTCATTTCAAGGGTCATGAGGTCACGGGCTTTGGCGGAACACTCAAGAACCTGGGCATGGGTTGCGCCGCGCGGAAAGGAAAGCTCGAGCAGCACTCCGGCCTGTCGCCCAAGGTGAAAGCGAAGAAATGCGTGGGATGCGGAGCGTGCGTGCCGTATTGCGCTCAGGGAGCGATATCGCTGATAAAGAAAAAATCTCACATCGATCCGGATCGGTGCGTGGGATGCGGCGAGTGCATTCTCGTTTGTCCCGAGGAGGCGATTCAGATCAGATGGAGCGAGTCGCCGGACTCGCTGCAGAAAAAGATGGCCGAATATACCCTGGGGGTTTTGGACGGCAAGAGGGAAAAGTCGGTGTTCCTGAATTTTCTCACCCAGATCTCACCGGCCTGCGATTGTTACGGCCACTGTGACGCGCCCATTGTACATGATATCGGCATAACCGCTTCCACCGATCCGGTGGCCATCGACAAGGCCTCGGTGGATCTGGTCAACAGGGGGATTCCGCTGGCCAACAGTTGCGTGGGCCCGGATTGCGGGCCGGACAAGTTCAGGGCCATCTATCCCGAGATCGACTGGAACGTGCAGCTGGCGCACGCCGAACGGTTGGGGCTGGGCGAAACCGCGTACAATCTGGTCACCCTGGAACTTCCTCAGAAAAAAGAATAAACGAATTTTCTTGGCGCCGGTTCTGTAAGGTGAGTCGGCGCCAAGAGGGTATTCCTTCCGCATCGGTATTTTTTACCAGGGGCGTGTTTTTGTGGGGTTGACATTCAAACGATTGTTTAATATAAACGTTTGAAATAAAGGAGGCTCCCATGCCCCAACCCGTACAAACCGAAAGCCATTCCGACCTCACCCGGGAACGTCTCCTCGACGAAGCCGAACGCCTCTTCGCCGATCGAGGCTTCCACGCAGTCAGTATCCGGGAGGTTACTTCCAAGGCAGGGTGTAACCTGGCCGCGGTTAATTACCACTTCGGAGGTAAAAAGAACCTCTACCTGGAAGTGTTCCGTTCCCGCTGGATTGCCCGCGCCTTTAAAATGCAGGACCATTTCAGGAATACCCTCAGCGCCTGTGGCGAACTCACCACCCGCGAGATCGTCCGCTCCATGGCCAGCGCCTTTTTAAGCGGGCCCCTGTCCGACGAAGAACGCGCGCGCCACCATCTGCTTATGATCAGGGAAATGTCCCATCCCACGGAGGCCTTTGACATGGTGTCGCAAGAATGCATGCGGCCTTTTCTGGCCGAGGTGGGAGAACTGCTGCAGAGCGTTTCGCCGGTGGAGATAGACGCCGAGACCATGGCCCTGAATCTCATGAGCGTCGTGGCGCTTATCATCCACTTTAACTTCGGTCGCCTCTCCGTATCGAGTTTGACCGGACGGGAGTACGACGATCATTTTAAGGTCAGGATTGTGGAACACATAGCCGACTTTGCCCTGCAGGGCTTGGGATGCCTGGACACATAGACGAAAGCGTGAAGAAATGGCTGTCAGGACCATACTATTATCGGCGTGCCTGCTAATGGCCGCGAGCTGCATGAATCTGGGGCCGGACTATCAACGGCCCGATGCGGGAGTGAAAATTCCCCCGGTGTATCAAAACGATCAGGGACCGGCGGAGCCGGTAACCGTAGGAGATCAGTGGTGGAAGGAGTTCAACAACCCCGAAATCGATATCGTGGCCGAAAAAACCCTCCATCAGAATTTGGCGATCAAGGCCGAAACCTATCGAGCGCTGCAAGCGCGCAGCCAGGTGATTCTGGCGCGGTCGACCAGGCTTCCGACCGTGGCCGCCCAGGGTGAAGCCTCACGCGACCGCAGCATAGCCACGTCGATCGGAGACCGCGAAACCTCAACCTACAATCTCGCGCTGCCCACTTCGTTCGAATTGGACCTGTGGGGCAAGTACGCCAAGTACGAGGAAGCCGCGCGAGAAGACTTGCTCCGGTCCGAAGAGACCAGACTGGCCACCGCGCAATCAGTGGTCGCCGAAGCCATAAGCCTGTATCTGGAAATGGAGGCCATCGAACGGCGCATTCAAATCACGGAGCAAAGCATTCAGGTTTACCGCCAGAGCCTGTCGTTTGTGGAGAACCGCTACAAACGGGGATTGGCCTCGAACCTGGAATTGCGTCAGGCGCGCCGTACCCTGGCCGAAGCCGAATCGGGCCTGCCTTCGCTGCTGCTGGATCTGGGCGCGGTTCAGCAGAATCTGTCGGTCCTCATGGGGGAATACCCCACCACCAGGCCGCCGCGGCTGCAGCCGGACGAATACTATAAACAGATGGAACCCGTGCCGCCGGGAATTCCGTCACAACTCCTGCTCCGGCGCCCCGACATCAGGGCGGCCGAAGCCAATCTGCGGGCTTTGAACGCCAGTGTGGGCGTGGCCCTTGCGAGCAGGTTTCCCAGTATCACCCTGACCGGAAGCTACGGGTATCTGAGCGATGATGTCGGGAAACTGTTCCAGCCGGAGAGTTTGTTCTGGAGCCTGGCCGGCGGCATTTTGCAGCCCCTGTTCGACGGAGGCGCCTTGAAGGCCCAGCAGTTCGGAGCGGAAATGGCCTATCAGGGCGGCGTGGTCGCCTACGCCGAAACCGTGCTGAACGCCTTTGGGGAAGTTGAAAACGCGCTGCTGACGCGCCGGGAACAGGAAGAGCGCCGGAAACACGTGCTGATTTTTCTGGACGAGGCCCGTGAAACGCAGAAGGCGGCGGAAAAACGATACTCCCGCGGTCTGACTGAATATGTGAACGTTTTTGAAGCTCAACAGACCAGATATCAGGCCGAGCAGAATCTGGTCCTTACGGACCTGGCCATTATGACCAACCGGGTGGCGCTGCATCGGGCGTTGGGCGGAGGATGGGCCCAACCCGACGAGCTGCCGGCCCTGAACTACACGGATTATCTTACCGTATTTTGAGCATGTTCGATTAACGGCGGTCGAGACCACGGGTATCTCCGGCGCGCAAAAAAGAGAGAAGCATCATGAAGACGGTCAAAAAAAGAGCGTTCCATCTGATTATAACCCTGATTTTGATTGCGTTGGGCGTGATGGGAATGAAAACGCTTAGCGCCCATAAGCCGGAGATCAAAAAACAGGCGCCTCCGGTGTCCGTGCCCATGGCGCAGACGGTTCAGGCCGAGGCCAGCTCCTCCCCCATCCGGGTTCATGGAGAAGGGACCGTGAGCGCCATGACCGTCATCAGTCTGGCGCCCCAGGTCGGCGGAAAAGTCATCTACGTTTCGCCGGCGCTGGTCAACGGCGGGGAATTCAAAAAAGGCGAAACCCTGCTGCGCATCGATCCGGTGGACTACGAGCTGGAGGTGACCCTGGCGGAAGCGGCGATAAAGGATTCCTTGAGCAACCTGAGTATTGAAAAGGAAGAAGCCGCCGCGGCCGCGGAGGAATGGACCACTCTGTATGGCGGAAAAGAGGGCGAAAGCGCCACGCCCCCCGCGCTGGTGGCCAGGGAGCCCCAACTGGAGGCGGCGCAGGCGAAAGTGCAGGCGGACCGGGCAGACCTGAAAAAAGCGCGGCTTAAACTTCAGCGCACAGTCATAGACGCCCCCTTTGACGGCCGGATTTGTGAAGAGAATGTGGACGTTGGCCAGTATGTTACCGCCGGCCAGTCCCTGGCGTCGCTGTTTTCCACCGAGGCCGCCGAAATCACGGTACCGCTGGAGGAAGAAAACCTGTTCTGGTTTCATACGCCGGGTTTCACTCCCGGCGACGGTCAGGGAGCGCCGGCCAAGGTGTACGCCAGGATCGCCGGACGGGACATGGTCTGGCAGGGCCGGGTAGTGAGAGCGGAAGGCGAGTTGGACGAAAGCACGCGTATGATCAATGTGGTGGTGCGGGTGAAAGAACCCTACAAGCAGAAACCGCCTCTGGTCCCCGGCTATTTCGTGCGCGTGGAGATTGAAGGGCGAACGGCCGAGGGCGCGGTGATTATCCCCAGGGCCGCCCTGCGTGAAAACGACGTGGTATGGGTGGTGGAAGACGATGGGCTGCTCCATTTCCGGAAAGTCGAGGTAGCACGGCTTCAACAGGAAGACGCCGTGGTCATCTCGGGCCTCAAGGGGGGAGAACGCGTCGTACTGACCAATTTCAAGGTGGTCACGGACGGTATGAAGGTGCGCGTGGTCGAGCAGGAAGGATCGAGTCAGTCATGAACACCGCTCTCGCCTGGTTCGCCAAAAACCATGTCGCGGCGAATTTACTGATGGTTTTCCTCCTGTTGGCCGGAGCCGTGACCGGCCTCAACATGAAGGTGGAGGTTTTCCCCGAGTTTTCGCTGGACAGCATTGTTGTTACCACGCAATATCCCGGCGCGTCTCCCGCCGAGGTGGAGGAGGCCATTGTCCGGCGGATTGAAGAGAATGTAGCCGGTCTGGCCGGTATAAAGAGTATAGACTCGGTCGCTCGTGAAGGGTCCGCCTCCACCACCATCGAGGTGATGCGGGGATGGGATCTGAGGACCCTCCTGGACGAAGTCAAGGCCGAGGTCGACCGGATCACCACCCTGCCCGATGAGGCCGAGAAGCCGCTGGTGCAGGAGGTTACCCGCCGCAGGGAAGTGATCGATCTTGCCGTATACGGCGACGTTCCGGAGACCACCCTCAAGAACCTGTCGGAGAGAATCAAGAACGATCTCGCCACCAGGCCCGGTATTACGCTGGTGGAAACTTCCGGGACGCGCACCGGTGAGATCCATATCGAGATATCGGAAAAGACGCTGCGCCGCTACGGACTCACCCTGAACGGGGTGGCCCAACTGGTGCAAGAGGCGAGCCTCGATCTTCCGGCCGGGAACGTCAAGACCAACGGAGGGGAAATACTCATACGGGCCAAGGGCCGCCGCTACTACGCCCGCGACTACGCCGATATCGCGGTGATCACGCGCACGGACGGCAGCAAGGTCACCCTGGGCCAGATAGCGGACCTGAGTGAAGGGTTCGAGGACGTGGACCTGATCACGCGGTTCAAGGGCAAACCGGTGGCGGTGGTCAAGGTATACCGCGTGGCGGATCAAAACGCCCTGACCGTGGCCGATGAAGTCAAGCGTTACGCGGAAGAACTGCGCCCCAGCCTTCCCCGGGGCGTGGACATCGACCTGTACAACGACCAGTCCACCATTCTTCGCAGCCGCATCAACCTATTGTTGAAAAACATGGCCATGGGGCTGGTGCTGGTCAGCGTGCTGTTGGGACTCTTTTTGAACCTGAAACTGGCGTTTTGGGTCACTCTCGGAATTCCCATAGCTTTTTTATCCGGTTTGTGGCTCCTGCCGGAATTCGACGTCTCCATCAACATGATCTCCCTGTTCGCCTTTATTCTCGTTCTGGGTATTGTGGTGGATGACGCCATTGTCATCGGCGAGAATATCTACAGCAAACGGGAGGAGGGCCTGCCGCCCGAGGAGGCTTCCATAACCGGGGCCAAGGAGGTCGGAGTTCCCGTTGTCTTCGCGGTCCTGACCACGGTGGCCGCGTTCTGGCCGCTGCTCGTGGGAACCGGGACCATGGGCAAGATCATGCGCAACGTTCCTATCGTGGTGATGCTGGTGCTCATGGGGTCGCTCATTGAAGCGCTCTTTATCCTGCCGGCGCACCTGTCCAGGACCAAAATCAGAACAGGCATACGGAGCGGAAAAGAGAAATTGGCTTCCCGTTACCTGAAAAGATTTATCAACGGCCCGTATGACAGGCTGGTGAATTTCTGTGTCACCTGGAGATACGCCACGGTGGCGTGCGGCGTGGTGATGGTGCTGCTCACGCTGGGACTGTGGCAAGGCGGATGGGTCAACTTCACGCTGTTCCCCAAAGTGGAGGGGGACCAGGTGGCCTGCTCCCTGACCATGCCGTCCGGGACACCCATTGAACGGACCAGGCAGTTGACGGCGTATATCGAGAAAGCGGCCGAGGAAGCCCTGGAAGAAGCCAGGACCACCATCTCCAAGAACGGCGCGCCGCTCTACGAACACACGCTCTCGCTGATCGGGTTGCAGGAAGCAGGCCATGGACCGTCCGCGGGCGACGGGAGCAGCGGTTCCCACTTGTCGCAGGTGAAGCTACAGCTCACCGACGGAGAGGCGCGGGATGTGAGCGCCCACGAAATCGTCGCCCTGTGGCGGAAAAAGGTGGGCGAAATTCCGGACGCCGAAGCCCTGACTTTTGAAAGCTCCATGTTCAACGCGGGCAACGCCATAGAAGTGCACCTTTCATTGGACGACTACGATCAGCTTCAGGCCGCGGCGGAGGATCTCAAAACCGAACTGCGGTCCTACCCCGGGGTTTTCGATGTGGGGGACAGCTGGGCGCCGGGAAAAAACGAGATGCAGCTCAAACTCAAGCCCACCGCCCGCAGTCTGGGGCTCACCCTGAACGATCTTGCGCAGCAGGCGCGCGCCGCGTTCTACGGGGCCGAAGCCCTTCGCCTGCAGCGCGATCAGGACGAAGTCAAGGTGCTGGTCCGCTATCCGGAGAAGGAGCGAAAGTCCCTGGGCTACATAGAAGAAATGCGCATCCGCGCGCCCAACGGTTCGGAGGTCCCCTTCAGTCAGGTGGCGGAAGTGAAGATGGAGCAAGGCTACTCCACCATCGAGCGTTCGCAGCGCCAGCGGGTGATCAAGGTCACCGCCGATGTGGATGAATCCATAAGCAACGCCAGCAAGGCGCGTATGGATCTGGAACAGGGTTTTCTCCCCAAGCTCAAGAGCCATTATCCGGGACTGCGTATAGTGATCGAAGGGGAGGGCAAGGAGCAGAAAGAATCGCTAGACGATGTTCTGCAGGGATTTATCATCGCCCTTTTCGGCATCTACGCCTTGCTGGCCATACCGTTCAAATCGTTTACCCAGCCGCTGGTGGTCATGGCCGCCATTCCCTTTGGCATGATCGGCGCCGTGGTGGGGCATCTTATCATGGGGATGAACCTGAGTCTTTTGAGCCTTTTTGGTCTGGTGGGGCTCACCGGCGTGGTGGTCAACGACTCCCTGGTGCTGATCGACGCCGCCAACAAGCTGCGGGAGAACGGCGCCGGGGTCAGGGAAGCGGTGACCCGGGCTGGCGGTATGCGCTTCCGGGCTATTATTCTGACCTCACTGACCACCTTTGCGGGGCTGACTCCCATGATCATGGAAAAAAGCCTGCAGGCTCAATTCCTCATACCCATGGCCATAAGCCTCGGTTTCGGCGTTCTGTTCGCCACCGGAATCACGCTTCTGCTTATCCCGTGCGGCTACGTGATACTGGACGACGCGCAAAGAATCATCGCCTCACTGGCGCGCGGCCGCGCGCCCGATCTCAAAACGGAAACGCATACGCCTTAACCGAAAGGTCCTGTGGTTATTCGAAGCCGCGTTCCTCAACGCCTTGCAAGCGGGGAGCGCGGCTTTTTTAGCGTTGTGGCCTCCGCGGCCTTTCCTTTCCGCCGGTGGACTTTGCGCCCGCCGCGACCCGCCAAGTCCCTACTCTCAAATAACACGCAAGCAAGGAGTTGAAAATCACAGAAAATATGTGAATCGGACTCTTTTCTTCGACGGAAGGCGTATTATAATAAATTATAAAAAGCCTTCATGTTTGATGGTTTCTTGAAACCTTCCAAGTGGTGATGGAGACGCGTGATGAGGAGAATAGTCCGCATAGCCATACTGGCGTTTGTGGGGATTTCTTTACTGAGCCCCGGCGCTCTTGCCCAGCAAAGCCAATTCTGGCCGCCCCTGGAGGCGGTTCTTGTCACCGGGGGGCTGAGCGGTCCCGTTCATATTACACACGCCGGAGATGGAAGCGGCCGTCTGTTTGTGGTGGAGCAGGCCGGCCGAATTCGTATCATCGAGGGAGGTTCGGTCCTGCCCGCGCCGTTCCTGGATATAACAGACCGGGTATTGTTTTCGGGTGAACAGGGGTTGTTGAGCGTCGCGTTCCCTCCGCTGTTCAATGACAGTCATTTCTATGTCTACTACACAAACCTTGCGGGCGACAATGTGGTGGCGCGCTGTCAGGTAACCGCGGACCCCAATGTGGCCGCGGCCGATCCCGCCGACATCGTCCTGACGTTGAGCCACCCCACCTACGCCAATCATAACGGCGGACAGCTTGCGTTCGGACCGGACGGCTATCTGTATATTTCCACGGGGGACGGCGGCGGAGGCGACCCGGAAAACAAGGCCCAGAGTCTGAATTCCCTGCTCGGTAAAATCCTGCGCATTGACGTGGAATCGGGTGTGGTTCCCTATGCCATTCCGGCCGGCAATCCTTACGCGGCTGCGGCCGATCCGCAGAATCTCTATCTTGACGAAATCTGGGCGCGCGGGTTGCGCAACCCGTGGCGCTTTTCCTTCGACCGGGATACCGGCGATCTCTATATCGGCGACGTGGGGCAATCCAGCTATGAGGAGATTGATTATCAACCGGCCTCCGGCGCGGGCGGGGAAAACTACGGCTGGAAGATCATGGAAGCCTCCCATTGCTACAACGCCCTTACCTGCGATCAAACCGGGCTGACGTTGCCGGTGGCGGAGTATGACCGGACCCTGGGCAGGTCGGTTACCGGGGGGTATGTTTATCGGGGAGCCACCTATCCCCGGATGAACGGCGTCTATTTCTTCGCCGATTTCGTGGAAGGCGCCGTTTTCGGGCTGCGCTCCGTCAACGGGAAGTGGGTGTCCAATTATCTGCTGGAAACGCCCTTCAATATTTCCACCTTTGGAGAGGATGAACAAGGCAATCTTTATTTCGCGGATTACGCGGCCGGAGCCATCCATAGCCTGCAGGCCCTTCCCGAATTGGCGGGAATCGTGCGGTTATGGCCGGTCAACGGCGCCGCGACCGGGTTGTCTTCCATCCTATGGGCCAGGGTGGTAAACACGGGCGTGAATCCATTGCCCGCAAACGCGCAGGCGCGGTTCCGGGTGGACGGCCCCCAGTGGACCGCCTCCAATTGGGTGGGGTCCGCCTCGGTCGCGGGCCTCGCTCCCGGCGCCGCGGCCTGGTATCGTCTTAATTGGACGGTACCCGCCTCCGCCGCGGCGGGCCTGTATACCTATCGCGCCCAGGTATGGACGGGCGCCGCCCCCCTATCGGGAATGAGCGACGGTCAGCAGTTCGATGTGGCGAACCTCAAGCCGGCGCCAATCAGCCTGATAGCGCCCAAGACCACTGAAGCCGGAACGCTGCCCACCTACGCCTGGAACGTCGACGACGCGGCCACCTGGTATTACCTGTGGATCAATGACGCCGGCGGGACGCCCATTTTAAAGCAATGGTACACGGCCCAGGAAAGCGAATTCGGGCGGATCGCGGCGGTCAGACCCAACCTGCCGCTCTCCAACGGACAACAATACCGGTGGTGGGTTCTCGGATGGAATTCCAACGGCTACGGGCCCTGGAGTCCGGTGGGCGTTTTTACGGTGGACACCGCCTCCGCACCGGGCGCCGCAACCGGTATAGCGCCCGAGGGGGCCGGGGCTTCCGTTAATCCGCTTTTTACCTGGACCAGTGTGGGCGGGGCTTCCTGGTACTATGTATGGATCAACAACGCGTCCGGGACGCCCGTCCTCCGGCAGTGGATAACAGCCGCGGGCGCGGGCGCAGGCGCGGGTCCCATCGGCTCCTACGCTCCCTCGCTCAATCTTGCGCCGGGAAATTATACCTGGTGGGTACAAACGTGGAACGCCAACGGATACGGCCGCTGGAGCGCTCCGGTCCGCTTTTCGGTCCCGTGAGCGGGTTGATGGGGCGCAACAGGAATAAAAAGAGGCGGGAAGAATCCCGCCACCTCATTTTTCTTTTGACCGCGTTGGCGCGGAACTCTTATGGCTGAGCGTTGACTACCGTTGTTTGCGCGGCCCCTAATACCGAACTGCTGGACAGACCGAACGCAATGCCGATGGCGGGATCCGAGATGTTTATGGTACCATTCGCGATGCCGGAGAGCTCTGTTACGGAGCCTAAATTAAAGCTGTTAAGTCTCGTTCCCGTACTGGCCAGATTGAAATTGGAGGTTGTTACGCCGCTATCCCCTACGGCCAAAGCCACAAAGACGGCCGGGGCGTTGGTGGGGGTAAATATGTAAAGCTCGGTCTCGCCAAGAATTGCCGGATCGTTCGTAAAACGGACCATCATGTTATTGGCCGCCGGGTTTACGCCATGCGACATACCGGTAAGAACATTCGGCGGCAAGTTGTTCAGCGGAATCGGCCCGGTCTGGTAATCCGACCGGACGAGGGGAATTACGGGGATGAACGCCGCGTCATTGGCGGACAGGTCCAGCAGAAACGCGTTACCGGCCACCAGGTTAATGGTGAGAGCCATCGCGGGGGGGACTTCCAAGGTGCCATTGTCGTCCCAGGTGAATATGAGCCATCCCCGCACACCCGGATTGGCTCCACCGTCCGCGTTCGCCAGAGAAAAGGGGAACGTAAAGAAACCGCTGGTGATATTGATTGAACCGGAGCTGAGCTGCACGCCATTGACGCTCATGTAGCTCCAATAGATTGCGCTCGAACTCGTGGGAGGCGTGTCTCCCAAATCTATACCGACCACCGTGTCCATGCCTGCCCCGTCGTAGGTAGCGAGAGGCACTACAAAGCCCAGTTCGTAAATTCCTGTTTCATAAGCCATCGCCGCGCCCGACCACATCATAACCGCCAGAACCGAAACCACGATAAAAGACAGAACCCTTCTTCTCATAACATACCTCCCAAAATGTACCTCACGCGTCATTACGCTCGGTGAACTACCACATGGTGTTCATGAACATCTCCCCCCAAGACTTATGATTTTGCCGCAAATTCGGAGGAGCGCATCTAAACTATTATTAATTATACCAGAAAAAAACGAACTAATAGAAAAATATGCCGTGTTATTTGCTATTAAACAGCAAAATCTTAATAAGATTAAATAAAATTGGATATGACTTGCAGAGCCGTACGAGGAGGCCCGGCGGGGAATAAGGAAAAGGGCGGGAACGTCCCGCCCTGTCGGTTTCTTTTAGGAAAGCCTGACCGAGAGTGAGTTTAGAAAGCGGTGACCACGGTTGTCTGCGCCGCGCCCAGAACCGAGCTGGTGGACAGGCCGAACGCGATGCCGATCGGTGACCCGGCGGGTTGGGTGATGGTGATGGAGCCATTGTCGATGCCGCTCAACTCGGTTATGGTTGACAGATCGACACTATTCAACCTCGTGCCGGAGCTCGGTATATTGAAGGTTGATGTCTGCAGGCCGTTGTCTCCATTGGCGATAGCCTCGAAGGTGGCCGGCGCCTGGAGCGGCGTAAAAATATAAAGCGTGGTGGAGCTGCCGATATCGTCCTGATTGGTAAACCGGACGGACATTTCGGAATTGAGCGCAAATACCCCATAGGTCAGGACTCCAAGAACCGTCGACGGCACATTGTTCAGGGGGATCGGAAGACCCTGATAGTCCGAAAAGTCCAGGGGAATAATGGGAATGAAGGCGGCGTCGTTGGCTGTCAGATCCAGAAGGAACGAGTTGCCGCTGACGATGTTGGCGTTGTCGCCTCCCTCCAAGGTGCCATTGTCATCCCAGGTAAACAGCAGCCATCCCATCACGCCGGGGTGGGCGCCGGCGTCCTTGTTGCTCAGAGAAAACGGATAGGTTGTGGTGCCGGAAACGATATTGATGGAGCCGGCGCTGAGCTGCACGCCGTTAATGCTCATATAGTTCCAATAGATTCCGCTCACTATCCCGGTGTTGACTCCCAGTTCGATGCCCACAACGGTATCCGTGCCCGATGTGTCATAGGTGGCGAGAGGCACCAAAAAGCCCTGTTCGTAAATTCCGGTTTCATACGCCACCGCCGCGCCTGACCACATCATGATCGCCAGGATCGAAGCCACAATAGTAAAGATCGCAGTTCTTCTCATAACACACCTCCCTGATTGTTCCTCGCGCGTTATTACGCTCGGCTCACCACTGAATGATGGGGTTAAAAAAACGCCTTCCAAGACAAAAGTTTTTACGAACTTGGACGGGCGTCATCCAAAACACTATTAATTATACCAGAAAAAAAGCCGCGCGAAGAAAAATCTACTGATTAGCCGCATGGGAAAATTATAGAGAAGTGGATGAAGCGGTCGCCAGGCGGCTTTTGGGCGAATTTCGCTCTCTCCTTACATAATTAAAAACGCTGAGGGCCCTGTTCCGGGCCGTTTTGCGCGAAAATCGCCTGCAATCTCCTTCAAACCGCGTCTCACGCGTATTGCTATGCGCCGCGTCCCTGACGGGCGGGGCGTTAAATTTTCTGGTAATTCCACCGTATTCAGGAACCAGCGGCTTATATCGTCCCAAACGCCATCTTCCTGTACGGTTCAGCGGATCAAGAAAAAACAATGGACGGAGAAAATCCCGCCCTCGGCTCGGTCGAGACGTGAGAGATCCGCAACTTCACCGAAGACGCCCACCCCATTCATCCGCGCCTGGTTCAATTTCAGGTGGTCGGCCGTGAAGGCGCGGAGGGCGGCCTCTTTTTTACCTCGTCGGGACCTTTGAAAAGGCTCTTCAATGGCCAAGGACCGCGATGTGGCGGTTCTATTGGATGCGGCGGGTTTTATCCCATTCTCGTCGAACATCATATTTTTGCCCTTATAATTATGTTTTTTTCATCATTATTGATTATTTCTAATTAAACGCTTCTATTGCTATTTTCTCATAACGCTTATATGCCTTATGTTATAATTTAGCGGACCTATAAACGAAAATAAGGTAAGTTAAACATGATTTCAGGGCTTAGTGATCGTATCCCGCTGTTTTTGGTTCTTCGCAGTTGTTTTCCTGCGCAGCAGGATAAGAGCGAAGCTAA